>Ga0209039_10000055_pt1 | contig 92843 bp, 76 predicted proteins | sample BogFormECP12_OM1_FD_188238 | JGI IMG/M metagenome (GOLD analysis project Ga0209039, IMG submission 188238) | Bog forest soil microbial communities from Calvert Island, British Columbia, Canada - ECP12_OM1 (SPAdes) (version 2) | ecosystem: Environmental > Aquatic > Freshwater > Wetlands > Bog ... | reverse complement strand
AGCAGCGACCTCGCCAGTTGCCCCATCTCTTCCACGATGTTTTGGTAACGCTCTCCCGGCGAAATCACCTGATCGATCCAGTTCGAAAACGGGTGCGTTCCCGCCGCTGCCACTTGCAGCCCCGTGCTTTCGGCCGCGGCAACTAGTTCGCTCCGCGTGCGGTGAATCTCCAGCCGCAATTCGCTCACGTTTTCGCAGATCTTCGTCCCCGTCTCGACGATGGACTGGTGCATCTCGCCCTTCACCTGGTCGCCCAATCCGCGCGCCGCCGCCGACAGCAATTGCACCACGTGCGAGCGCAATTCGAGCGTATCTGGATCAATGATCTGGAATTCTTCTTCGACACCGAGGGTGAAGCGGTGAGCCATCTCTTGGCCCTCCGGATCGTTGGTCTTTATGGCGACTTCGGAGCCAGTATCATACCCCCTCCCCTCCAAAAATTACATCCATCGGGGCGCCGGCTACTGGCTCCGTTTCCGTCAACGCTGTTAACGAGGAGCTACCACCCGGATGGCAATTCCATAGACCGCGAGAACTCAGAGATTTAGTATCGAAGTAGTTGACTCACAAAACAGCATGATACACACACTCGTACCCCTGCTTGCAGATGCAGGCATACCCATGATTGCTTTGACGTTTCCCCTGATGCTGATGTTGTTGATTCCTGTAATCGTTATCGAAGGATTTCTTTGTAAGAAGTGGCTGGGATTGACGAACTGGGAAGCAATGAAATCAAACGCCGCGTCGAATCTCGTCTCGACGCTTGTCGGCATTCCGCTTGCTTGGGCGATAATGCTTGGCCTTCAATTTGGGGCGATGGCATCGGTGGACAAAAGGTCGCACTTTTGGGATTCCAATAGTCCGCTCGTCGCTGTGGTCGGTTTCCTCCTGCATTCGGCATGGATTCCGCCAGCAGAAGGTAGCAATGTGTGGTGGATACCGGCGGCTATTCTGGTTTTGCTCGTGCCTTTCTTTTTCGCTTCGTTTGGCATCGAGTATCTCGTAATGGCCCACATGATAGGAATGCCTTCGGGAGGGCCAGAAAATCTCGCGTATCCACGAATCAGAACTGCTGTGCGCAATGCGAATCTTGTGACCTATGGAGCCATGTTTATCGGTGCAAGTATTTGGCTGTTTTATCTGTGGGCTACATTTATCCCGCCAACCATCGTCGACTTCCGTCCCACGGATTTCCAGGTTAAAGCCGATAAGGGCTTCTTCTACTCCATCGACGATGAACTCAAGTATTCGGACGAACCCAATCCCCAAGCGCCAAACCTATTGCGAGGAGAGATCCGAGCCTTTCAGGTATCGCCTGACAACACTAAGATCGCCGTTGTTGCAAATGGACGCCTCCTCGTAGTGGACTCAGAAAAACCAACGGTTCGTGAGGTGGCACCCGTCGATTCAATCTACCGAGACCCTAAGCCGATGGGCCAATATTTCTACCGCGACCAAGACTTTCAGTGGTCCGAAGATTCTCGGTATCTGTACCTCATCCGGGATGAATATTATGATTCTAAAGGCTCGCAGCTTTTCTCAAACAAGGGTGAACTGTGGAACTACGATGTCCAGACAGGGGACCTGCACTTGGTTTTGAAACCTTTTCCAGCGTACACGTACTTCTTCGGCCGAAATGGCAGAATCTATTTGTCCGTGCCGACTGAAAGCGGGGACCTGCAGTTAAAGTATTTCGATGGACACTATGTGACCGATGTTGGCACGCGAAATACCTCGTCAATTTCGCCCGATCAGTTATCTGCCAATTCTGTCGAATCCCCGTTCTTCTCCTTCTCAATTGTTGATTACCAGAGAACGGTGATTGCAGAAAAGGAAGTTGAACTCGTCGTCGACCAGCAACATGGTTCTGAGAAGCTGCAGATAGCCAAGAAACCGTATCTGGCGTTCGCACGGGGCGGAGGGCGCAAAGATGCTTTCTATTGTGCCGACATATCCAGCAGTGTATTCCTTCCTGGAGACCGCTATTTCCTTTTTAACGCGTCCTGCAAAAACTATGAGGGGCAATTGCTCGTTGATACGGAAACGGGCAACTACCAGAAGCTTCCTCAGAAGACCCGCGTCTATCCTGTAATGAACACCACCACGGACCGACATTACCGCATTAGTAGCGGAGGAATTCTTCCCAACTAAATGCGAGTATCAACTCCCGGGAAGTCGCTTACTCAGCCAAGTAACCTCCTACCGGCTGCCGGCCCTTCCTCCGCTCAATTTGGTCCTAGACGCACCGCCTCCCCGCTTGCCACACTCACCCTCATGCAAATCACTCCCTTCCGCATTGAAGAGTACATGGGCCAGCACGAATTCGCCGCCAAGTATCTTCTCTCTTCCTCTGACGCCGAATCCCAAACCATTCAGGAAATTCTCGCCCTCGAGCCCGGCGCCCACGACGCCTTCCTCAATCACTGGTGCGGCTACACCGAATCACCCGGCGCTCCCTGGCTTCGCGATGTTCTGGCCAAAATGTACTCGCAAATTCACCCCGATCAGCTCGTCGTTCTTTCCGCCGCCGAAGAAGCCATCTTCGTCTTCTACCACGCCCTGCTCACTCCGCAGGATCACGCCATCGTCGAAACACCTTGCTACGAGAGTGCCCTCACCGTTCCCAAAAGCACGGGCGCGGCTGTCTCCGAATGGCGCCGCAGCTCCGCCAACGGGTGGGCCCACGATCTCTCCGCCCTCGAATCGCTCATTCGCCCCAACACCCGCGCCATCTACATCAATTCACCCCACAATCCCACCGGCCTGCTCATGCCCCCGGAAGTCTTCCGCCGCGCCCTGGAACTCGCCGCCCGTCAGGGCATCTACGTTTTCTCCGACGAGGTCTATCGCGAACTCGAACACGATCCCGCCACGCGCCTTCCCGCTGCTTGCGATCTCTATGAACGCGCCCTCAGCCTCGGCTCCGTCAGCAAGACCTATGGCCTTCCCGGGCTTCGCCTCGGCTGGCTCGCCTGCCGCGACACTTCCATCCTTCAAAATATCATCTCCTTCAAGCACTACACCACCATCTGCGCCAGCGCCCCCAGCGAATTCCTCACCGCCGTCGCTTTCCGCCACCGCCAGAAATTCATCGACCGCAGTCTTCAGATTGTGCTTCGCAATCTTCCCCAACTCTGCGCTTTCTTCTCGCGCTACCCCGGCCTCTTCGAATGGACTCCTCCTAACGCCAGCACCATCGGTTTCGCCCGCTTCAAGCCCTCTCAGGACGTACAATCCTTCTGCGAACGCCTTGTCCGCGAAGCCGGTGTCCTTCTTCTGCCCGGCGCCGTCTACGACGAACCCCGCCACATCCGCTTCGGCTACGGCCGCCGCAATATGCCCGAATCCCTCGCCCAACTCGAATCCTGGCTTGCCACCTATAAATGAACGGCTGACTGCCGTTCACCGCTTTTTGTTTCGCACCCGATCCCCCAAATAAAAAAGGGCCATCGCCTTCGATGGCCCTCTCCCTCAGTATCATTTGTTAGGGTTTGTTTATGCCGCGCCCATGGACCTTCTTGCTTGGAAGCATTCCCGGCAGAACACCGGGCGCCCCTGCGTCGGTCGGAAAGGAACCGTGGTCTCTTTTCCGCACTGCGAGCATGTTGTCTTCGTTTCTGCCCGCGCTTGCGTTGACCCGCCTCCTCCGCCTCCCTCCGCTCGTTTGGCTTTGCACGCCTTGCAGCGCTTCGGTTCGTTTTTGAATCCCTTGTCGGCGAAAAACATCTGTTCGCCGGCAGTGAATACGAACTCGGCGCTACACTCCGAACACTTCAGGACTCTATCGTGGTATTCCATGAGCCGCTCCCCTGAGACCCCCAGCGGGCAGCGGGGACGGGCTCATCTTGCACCATGGCCTGTTTGTGAACCTGGACCTGTACTCCGGGAATGCCGGGCACGGATCCCTGGGGCCTGCGGGCGCAGTCAATGTACTACTACCCAAAACAGCTCTGCCTGATAGGGGCCTGATCCCGGAAGTGCGGCGCAAAGCCGCGTCTCGCTCAGGTGTTTAATCCTGTTCGCGACGCTGCTTCTTGCGCAGTCGCTTCCGCGAAAGCGCTTCTTTGGCCCGGCGCTTCTCACCGGGCTTCATATAGAAGCTGTGCTTCTTTATTTCCTTAATGATGTCTTCCTGCTGCACCTTGCGCTTAAAGCGGCGCAACGCATTCTCAAGAGACTCACTCTCTTGAATCACTACTTCTGCCAATGTTCTTCACCCCAATTCCGGTTAGGATTGGTTACTTGCAATGCCTGTCAACAATCTCAGGCACTGCCCTTGCTTGATTATCTCACGAGGGTGCTGGCTTCTTGTAGTCAATTCCAGCCGTCCAAGTCAAGCCTTCTTTCCTGTTTTTCGCTCCCTCTCCGCCTCCCGCTGCATTTCCAGTTACTCTTCACTCTCCTGCTAACTTTCTTCATCCCTCTTTTTCTCATCGTGCGTCCCCCTTGCCTCTGCTGTTACACTAAACTGCTTCAGAGACCTGCCTCGGGAGCTGACACTCATGCCTGATATGCGCGATGCACTCGGAGTTCTCCTTGCTGGTGGACAAGGTGAACGTCTCTGGCCGCTCACCAGAGACCGTGCCAAGCCTGCCGTCCCCTTCGGTGCTCTCTATCGCATCATTGACGTCACCCTCTCCAATTGCATCAATTCCTCCCTCCGCCGTGTCTTTGTCCTTACACAATACAAAGCCCTCAGCCTCAATCGCCACATTCGCGCCGGATGGTCCCATCTGATGGGTCTTGGTGAATTCATCGAAGTGCTTCCCCCGCAAATGCGCGTCTCTCAGCAGTGGTACCAGGGCACTGCGGACGCCGTCTACCAAAACATCTACTCCATCGGCAGCGAGCGCTCCAAGTTCGTCTTCATCCTCTCCGGCGATCAAATCTACAAGATGAACTACGCCCGCATGCTCCAGCAGCACATCGATTCCGCCGCCGATGTTACCGTCGCCACCATTGGTGTCCCCGTCGCCGAAGCCGCCAAGCAATTTGGCGTCATTGAGACCGACAAGAACTGGCGCATCATTGGCTTCGAGGAGAAGCCCGCCAAGCCCAAGCAGTCACCTCACAAAGCTGCCCACTGCAACGCCTCCATGGGCATCTACATTTTCAATACCCAGCTCCTCATTCCCATCCTCCTCGCCGATTCCGAGGATCCCAAGTCTGCCCACGATTTCGGCAAGGACATTCTTCCCCGCATCATTTCCAAGCACCGCGTCTACGCCTATAACTTCGTCGACGAAAACAGCCAGGAGACTCTCTACTGGCGTGATGTCGGCACGCTCGACGCCTACTACGAAGCCAACATGGACCTCGTCAGCGTTTCCCCGGTTTTCAACCTTTACGACAAGCATTGGCCTCTCCGCGGCTGGCAACACCAGTATCCCCCCGCTAAATTCGTCTTTGCCGATGAGGACCGCATGGGCGTTGCCGTTGACTCCATCGTCGCCGGGGGCTCCATCCTCTCCGGTGGCCGCGTCCAGAATTGCGTCGTCGGTTACGATGTCCGCGTCAATAGCTACTGCGAAGTCGCCGATTCCATCCTCTACAATCACGTCAACGTCGGCCGACACTCCCGCATCCGCCGCGCCATCATTGACCGCCACGTCAGCCTTCCCGAAAAAACCGAAATTGGCTTCGACCTTGAAGCCGATCGCCGCCGCTTCCATGTCACCCCTTCCGGCATCGTCGTCGTCGTCCGCCAGGAGTCCCTAATCGAAGAGCCCGAAGCCCAGTAGCGTGACTCGTGATTTGTGGATGCTGGCTCATGGATCAAGACTGACCGGGAGCTAGGAATGCATCATGACCAAGAAGAGTATGCATCTGAGGGAGCGTTCCTATTCCCAATTATTCATCGGAGTGGCGGACCTGCTCGAACAGGCAAGGAAGCACTCAGTTCGTTCTCTCAATGCCATCATGGCCTGCACTTATTGGGAGGTTGGGCGAAGAATTGTGGAGCACGAACAGCAGGGCCAGAAGCGGGCTAAGTACGGGGAGGCATTAATTGAACGGCTCGCTTTGGACCTTACAGCGAAGCTCGGCAGGGGCTTTTCTAGAAGCAACCTCTGGCAAATGAGAGATTTCTATCTCGCATGGCCGATTCTCCAGACGCTGTCTGGAGAATCCCTCCCGCCAGAGCCCATTTCGGAAGACAAGTCAAAGCTCCAGACAATGTCTGGACTTTCGGCTGACCATCGTGAAATACAACTTCACCGATTCCCTCTGCCATGGTCCCACTACGTCCGCATGCTTGCCGTGAAGAGTAAAGAAGCGCGGGCCTTTTATGAAACTGAAGCATTACGCGGGGGATGGTCCTTCCGACAGCTTGACCGTCAGATCGCAACTCAGTTCTATGAGCGCACGATGCTCTCGAAGAACAAGGCGGCCTTGATCAAGAGAGCAGAGCGTTCCATCCCGGAAGACCAACTGACGGCCGAGGAAGAAATAAAGGACCCAATGGTTCTGGAGTTTCTTGGACTCAAGGATGAGTACTCCGAGAGCGCCCTTGAGGACGCTCTCATTCACCGCTTGGAGCAATTCCTCTTGGAGCTCGGAAATGATTTCTCGTTTATCGCTCGACAGAAGCGGCTGCGCGTCGGCGACGAATGGTATCGCGTGGACCTCCTCTTTTTCCACCGCCGTTTGCGATGCCTGGTCATCATTGACCTGAAAATTGGCAAGTTCGCCCACGCAGATGCCGGGCAAATGAATCTCTACCTCAACTATGCGCGTGAGCATTGGAGCCTGCCTGGTGAAAATCCGCCGATTGGCCTGATTCTCAGTTCCGAGAAGAACGAGGCCGTGGCCCACTATGCCTTGGGAAACCTGCGCAACAAAGTGCTATCGAGTGAATACAAACTAGCGTTGCCCAATGAAAAGAAACTGGCCGATGAAATCGCGAAGACCAGGAAATTCCTGGTGCAACGAAAACTCTGAAATCCCAAATCGCGCTGCTTGACCACCAACCTTCTTTTGGAATTCATGGCACGGACCTTGCCGCCATGCCCGAAACGCGCTGGTTTCTCCTCAGTTCTGCCGCCGGAGGCGCCATCCTCGGTTTCCTTCTCTGGATTCGCCATCGTTAACAACTCCGTCTCCATGAAATCCAGCCAGCCAACCTGACTGCCGACTCCTGCTAACATTAGGTCACCTTGAAATCGACCCCCAAAGTCGACTTCGCCAATCTCGCGGCCCTTCTGGCCCAGCGCTTGGGCGAAGCCCTGCTTCGCGAACGCATCGTTCCGCGCTTTGTAGATTCCTATGTCGTCGAACACGGCCGCTTCGGCCTGCAAGTGCATGCGGCGCTCTATCGCGATCTTCTAACCCTCCTCCAGCGTGAAGCCTTGTTGGCGATGTCCGCATGCGCTTTGGAGATTGCCGCAGGCGCCGCCGTTCAAGGTGGAGTGAAGATTCCCGTGCAGGCCAACCGCAAGTTCGCCGCTGCCTTCCAGCAAAAATACTTGGCCGCGCTGACGCGCCAGCAGCGTTGGAATGCCGGCGATGCTTTGGAATTTCAAGCGGACTTGCAAATGTATCAGGCGATTCTGGCGAAAGCAGGCTCTACCAGGCGCGCACGTAAACCCTTCGAGGTGGCCAATCACCCCTTCGTCGATCGTTGCGCCTTCCTTCTCGATTCTTCGTTTCTGGAAAAAGCGCGCCTCGCCGCCAGCCGCGCCCTCACCGGCTTGGAGACTCTTACCACGGAAATAACTGAGGGAATTATTCAGGCCCCTTCTGACGCAAAAACTACACCCCTCCGCTAGAGTTGCGTTCCAAAAGTTTGTTTCGCTTCTCTTTAGGGGGTCAGGGCTTCAGCCCTGACATAAAGCTCGCAAAATGAATTGGGCTTTAGCCCCTGAAGACTCTGGCCATCTTGACATCGTTTTGGGGACACAACACTAGCTGATCTTTTCCACCTGCACCGCCGTGCCATATGCCAGTACTTCGGTCACGCCCTGCATCACTTCGTTGGCGTCATAGCGCATCGCCAGGATCGCGTTCGCGCCATGTTGTGCTGCATGTTGCAGCAGCAGCTCGTACGCCTCTTCACGCGCCTTCTCGCACAATTCCGTCAACACCGTGATGTTGCCGCCCACGATTGTCTGGATCCCCGCCGCCAGGTTGCCCAGCACGCTCCTGGAACGCACGGTGATGCCCCTCACGATTCCGAAATTCTTCACCACGCGATATCCTTGCAGTTCGGTTCCCGTCGTCACCATCGAACTATCCACTCGTCCGTTCATAATTCTCCTCTCCCTCCGCTTAAGGGTGTTTACCTCTGCGATTCTACCTCTGGACAACCCGATTCCCACACCTCTTCTCTCTGTTATGCTCGCCTTGCGTGGAAAACCTCTATTACTTCCTGGCGCTCCTCCAGATCGCTGCGGGTCTTTATCTGCTCTGGCAGGGCTTTCAGTGGCTCGTCTACGTCCGCCGCCGCCTGAAAACGGACCCGGGATTTTTCGCTCCGCGCACCGCCGTCATCTGCCCATGCCGCGGCATGGAACCCGGCCTCGAACCCAATCTTGTCTCTTTGTGCGAGTTCAACCACCAGAACTACGAAGTCTTCTTTGTGCTCGCCTCGGAATCCGATCCAGCCTACAGCATCGTGAAGCGGGTCGCGGCATCTTCTCGCGTTAAAGCCACCGTCATCATTGCCGGCAAACCGCAGAATTGCAGCGAAAAGGTGAACAACCTTCGCACCGCCGTCGAACAACTCGCTCCCGAATTTGAAGTCCTGGTCTTCACCGATTCCGACGGCCGCCCAGGTAAGTACTGGTTGCATCGCCTTGTCGCGCCCCTCACCGATTCACGCATTGGCGCCACCACCACCATGCGCTGGTTCATTCCCAATCGCTCCGACCTGCCGACCGCTCTCCTCGCCGCCTGGAATGCCTCTGTCGTCACCATGCTCGGCGATCACGAAAAAAACTTTTGCTGGGGAGGCGGCACCGCCATTCGCCGGAAACTCTTTGAAGAAATTGGCATGCTGGACGTCTGGCAGTACTCCTTCAGCGATGACTACTCCCTGACCGCGGCGGTGGAGAAGACCGGGCGCGGCATCGTCTTCCTTCCCGAATGCCTGACCGTCTCCTATGTCCAAACGGACCTACATGGTCTACTTGACTTCACAAACCGCCAGGTCATCATCACTCGCGTCTACCGCCACCAGATCTGGGCCATGGCTTTCGCTACCCATTTTCTTTATTGCTTGACTGCCGTCTTGGGTCTGTACCTTGCCCTTAGTCTCACGCTCGCTTCCCGTCCCGCCTTCCAGATTATGTCCTTACTCGTCCTGCCCTTCCTGCTGGCGGCTATTCGCGGCGCTGTTCGTGTGATCGGCGTCACCGAAGCCATCTCTGCACTACGTGCGCAAATCATGGCGCAATCTTGGATTTACATCGTTTTGGCCATGGGTGTTCCATTTTTGTACCTGTGGAATTTTCTATCGTCCTTTGGCCGCCGCATCAGGTGGCGGGGCATCGACTACGAATTGATCTCGCCGGAGCAGACCCACGTCCTAACGCCGTAATCGCTTGCATCGCCGGAAAAAGAGCAAAAAATGCTCCGCCCACGCAATTTCTACCAGGCTTTTAACCGCCCTTCATTTCTTTGTCTTCCTAAGTCGTTGAAAAATAGAACCATAAAATCCTCCCGCGGCGGCACACCGGATGCTAATCATAACCGTGGTCAGGTGTAACGTTCGCAGGCGATTCGACGGGGACTCCTTCTCGCGTACCCTTTGATGCTGCAGCCAGTTTTTGGCTTCATCGGGGTAATGGGCTGACCTAGCTCGCGCCCTGTCCGCTTGCCCGGTGATTCCGGCCGACCTCCTTAGGAGGAAAACGCAAGTCCAAACTACAGGAGCGCTTCGTCCCCCCCCACGAAGCACTATCGAAGGAGTGCACGTGAAGTTGATCCGCAGATCAGTCGCAACGCATCCTATCACCCAACCCAGAACCTCTCCCTCGTCCTTTGTCTACCTCTTCTACGAAAAAAACTCTGGCACAGCCCATTTCCATGTTGAAGCCGGGCCCTCTGGCGAACTCCCTGTGGACCACGCCGCCGGACTTCTCGCCATGCACTGCCTGGTTCGAGGCCAATCCCCCAGCGATTACATGATTATGGTTCCCGCGCCGCTGGAAAGCCTCGGCGGCTTGGAGGAGAAAGCTGAAAAACTTCTCCAGGCAGGACACAAGGTCAAGAGCGCTGTTCGGCTCACCCGCCGCGAGGAGGAAGTCCTCAACGGTATTCTCCGCAGTCTGGCGAATAAGGAAATCGCTTCCGAATTGAACCTCTCCGAACGCACGGTGAAGTTCCACGTTTCTTCTTTGCTCGCCAAATTCAAAGTGCGCGGCCGCATGGAACTCATGCGGGAAGCTGCGCGCAATCCCATTCAGCCTTTGTCGGCCGCCGCCAGTACTCCGGCCCCGCCAGCTCAACCCTTTGCCAGTCGCCCACATCTCTATAGCAAGCCCATGAGTTCCCGGAATGTTTTGCCTTTGGCTCGTCCACGATTGATGGCCTGATAGCAAACCTTGATACTTTCTTCATGAAAAGAGCCCGCCAGGACTCAGTCCCGGCGGGCTCTTACTTTTCTTTCGCCAGCTACTTCTACTTGCGGGCCGCGCTGTACAATTCCGCCGCCTTGTCCCAGTTCACCACATTCCACCACGCATCTATGTAATCCCCGCGCAGATTCTGGTACTTCAGGTAATAGGCGTGTTCCCAGACGTCCAGACCTAGCACCGCCTTGCCGCCAGCTAAGTACTGTGTGTCCTGATTCGCCGTCGAATCGATCGCCAGCTTGCCATCCTTCACCAATAGCCACGCCCAGCCTGAGCCAAACCGTCCCAAGCCCGCAGCCTTGAACTTGTCCTTAAATGCGGCGAACGAACCAAAGCCCGCTGCGATGGCTGCACCCAAATCTCCTTTGGGTTCGCCGCCTCCGCCCTTCTTCATCAGTTGCCAGAAGAGCGAATGGTTCCAGTGGCCGCCGCCATTGTTGCGGACCGCGTTCCGTATGTTTTCCGGCACGCTGTCCAGGCCCTTCAGCAGGTCGTCAAGCGACTTGGCCTGCAGATCTGCATGACCATCCAGCGCCTTATTCAAATTGCTGACGTAGGCGCCGTGATGCTTGTCGTGATGGATTTCCATCGTCTTGGCGTCAATATACGGTTCTAGTGCGTCAAACGAGTACGGCAAAGCGGGCAACGTAAATGCCACGGTTTTTTCCTCCACTTTTAGATTGGGATTCAAATCCGACCGGGTTTCGGCTTGCAACACACCTGGGGCTGCCTTGCCCGCCCCAAGCAGGCCTGCACCGACAATGCCACTGCTTATTAGAAACTTGCGGCGATCCATTGGAGCTCCTCAGCTTCGGGGGCGCATCAGCTTGCGCGTGGGATTATAGCGCCCCCACCCATCGCGGCTCAACCGAGCTGATCCATTTCGTCGGCCGAATCCCTACACTGGCTTTCCACCGTATTGGATGCGCCCCAAGGCCCATTGGGCAGATTCCGCGATGGCCGGTTCCGGCGACCCCTCCAGCCGCTGCAAGAGCGACACAATCCGCCCGCGTTCGCGTGCATCCGGCGCAAGCTCGCTGTTTCCCAGCGCAATACACGCGTTCCGCACCAATCCTTTCCACTTCGCACGCTTGATGGCGCTTTCACGGAAGTTTGCCCTAAACTCCTTCTCACTCATTCCCGCCAGCCATTCCAAACTCGGTTGAAAGAGCGCCCCATCCTCTCGCGGCTGGAAATCCGCCAGATGCGTCACGGGCGCCGTCCGATTAAACGGGCAAACATCCTGGCAAATGTCGCAGCCGTACACGTTTCTGCCCATCGCTGCGCGAAACTCCTCCGGAATGCTTCCCCGCAATTCGATGCTCAGATACGAAATGCAGCGCCGCGCATCCAGCACATAGGGTTCAACCAGCGCACCGGTGGGGCATGCGTCCAAACATTGCCGGCAATTCCCGCAAAGATCCGGGGGCGGCGCTTCTGCCGGCGCGACCGATGGCATCAAGTCCACGGATGTCAAAATCACTCCGAGGAAGAGCCACGACCCCCACGATTCATTCAGCAGCAGCGTATTCTTCCCAAGCCAGCCCAGCCCCGCGTACTTTGCGAATAGGCGTTCGGCCACTGGACCTGTGTCGGCATACGCACGCGCAACAATCGGCTCGGGGAACTTTTCCTGCAGCGCCGCCGCCAATGCGTTTAGCCTTTCCCACATTACTTCGTGATAGTCGCTGCCCCACGCATACCGCGATATCCAGCCGCGCGGCTCTCCGGTCGTGGCTGCAGCGGCATCCACCGAATAGGGATGTCCCGTGTTGTAATTCAGCGCGCAGACAATCGCGCTTCGCAACTCCTCCTCAACAAGATGGGGATTCCGCCGCCGCGGATCTTCCAGGTACTTCATCTCTCCCGCGTAGCCTCGCGTGAGCCATTCCTCGAAATGCGCCAACTCGGGAAAGGCCTCCACGCGCACCACGCCGCAAAGATTAAATCCCAATTCCTTGGCGCGTTCGGTGATCCAGGCGGTATCGGCAGCAGAAGCCATGCTTTCGATTGTGCCCCAGGCGGATGCTCAGTTTGAATGGTGTTTCGCGGATTTCAGGCCGTCGCGCTCCTGACGGTCGCTGGCATTTCACGGGGCCAGGGTTTGCGGCGCTGGTAGGACCGGGCAAGTTCCAGGAAGATGCCGATGTCGCGGTCCAGGTCGGAATTCGTGCCATCAAAATAGAAATTGCGGATGGGGATGCCGGCATGGTCGCGGCTCACGCGCGGGTAAACTGCTTCTCCCACAATTCCGTTCATGCAACTGAATGGGCTGATATCAATCACGCCATCCAGCCCCTTGTGCGCAAAATAGACCGCCTTGCCGACATTCACCACCATTTCGCCATTTGCCCCCAGCGCCGGCAGATAGGGTTCCGCTCCGTCGAGCACTACCTGAATCTCATGCGGCTCTTCGTACCCGCGGAAATCGTCCTTGAACATCGCCAGCAGCGCATGTTCATCCTTGCGCTGGATGTAATTGCGAATGTACGCGCCAGCCGCTTCCATGGAAATCCGCCGGCCATAAATCTGCAATCGCCGGTGCTGGTCGGCGTTCGTGTACCAGATCCATTCGGACAAGTCGTTGATCCACACTTCCGCGCCCGCGGCCTCCAATCGCCGCACCAATTCGTTGTTGCTGAACTCATTCAAGCGGCAGAAAATTTCGCCCACCACCCCGATCAGCGGTTTGCTGCCGTCAAATTCCACCGGCACTTTGCGGAATTGCTCGCGCGCGTCCAGAAGGCACGCGCAAAGCGCCTCCATCTGCTTGTCATGGCTGGCGTAAGAAATCTCCAAAACATTGCAAAGCGCTTGCACATTCTCTTCATAGGCGGCGTCCGCGGAACCGGGCGTGACCTCATACGGCCGCGCCTTCAGCAGCAGTTTCAGTAAAATGTCCCCTGCAACAATGGCCCGCCACACTCCTCGCGTAAACAGGTTCGATGCCTCTCCGAAATCGCTGTACCCTTTTTCCGTGCTGGGCTCAAAGATCGTGATCTCCTGACACCCGACCTGCGCCAACACGTGCTTCAGATATGACGCATACTGGCCGAAGCGGCACGGCCCCTGCCCTGTAGCCATGAAAAATGCCGTCTCCTTCGGATCGAACCCCGGTTGTTCCGTAATCCGCAGGAAATCTCCCATCGTCACTTTCAGCGGATAGCACTCATCCCCGCTCGAGAATTTCCCCCCTAGATCCATCGTCCGCGCATTCGAATGCGGCGTGACATCCGCGTCGACGCCCAGCGAACGCAACACGGCTGCGATTGCCCGCGCGCTGCCTTCCACCATTCGCGGCACATACGTCTTCTTTCCGTAAAGCGGATGCGTTCGCGAAATCGTCCGCGAATTCTCTATTGGGTGTTCGTGCATCGCAGCAGCCCCTTGCTGTCGAGATACGCTTCGCATCGTGTCAAATATCCGGCGTCGTTTCCGTGCCCGTCGAACTGGAGCACCAGGAACGGGGCGCCCGCCACATCCCGCAGGAAGTGCTTGATGAACGAGTCTGGTCCACACTTGAAGTTCGTGATGTAAATAATGTGCATGTTCGGGTGCTCGCTGGCAAACCGCCCCGCCTCCAGAATCCGCCGCCCGGAATGCCAGAACATGTTGGGGTGGAGATCCCCAGAGGCGCGCTCGTCCAGCGGCAGAAAATCGAATGGCAGGACATTCACGCCATAGAGGTCGCGCAACTTCCTCGGGATATCGCAATTTCCGTTGCGGTCATAAATGTTGTACGCGCGCCCGATCAGCAGCACCGCCGGCTCGCCAGTGGCCCGCAGCGTGGCACACGCTTTGTGGCCCTCCTCGATCAGCCGTTCATCGAAGCGCGTCTGGGCAACATAGGCCGCTTCCGCTGCCTGGTCGCTCTGTCGCCGCTTGACGCCCAAACGCTCGAAGTATTGCGCAAGCTGCCCTTTCACATGTTTCCGGCCAGCCCGAAAATAAAGCGTCGGTGCAAGAAACTCGTCGGCATGCGCCTCGAACTCCGGCGCCGATCGCACCACGTAGGGCAGCGTCTGGTTCCACGGGCAGAGGTGCGAAGCAACCGAGGGTTCCGGCGCCTCCATGTCCATCACATTCGGCAAAAACACAAAATCCACCGGAGGACGTTCCTCCGTTCCGCGCAGTAGCGAATGCACGTGCCCGTGCGCGATCTGCACCGGAAAACACGGTTCCGCCAGGCTGAGTTCCGCGCCGCGCGTCGCGATGTGATGATCCGTGGCGCCGGACAGCACTACCTCTAACCCAATACCCTCCAGATACGTTTGCCAGAAGGGGAAGCGGTCGTAGTAATACATCGCTTGCGGGACGCCCACGCGGAGCTTGCCATGCGTCACGCCCGGCGCCCCTTCGTGATAGCCTTCGCGCAACAACCGGTCCCGCAGCGCCATCAGGTCATCAATTACCGGCCGCCGCTCCGTGCGCGCGCGTTTCCGGAATTTGTCGGAGCACTTGTCGCCCCAGTACGTTTTCCGCCCCTCAACCGTAATTTCCTTCATGTCGCAATAATTCGAGCAGGCTTTGCACACAAACTCGCGCGTCTCAAAGCGGGTGCGGTTCAAATCAAATCCCCGGAACGCTGAAATCGAATCGGGGCATTTCGTCATCGTCATGGTACCAGCAAAGCTTCCCTCCGCTCCGGCCGCAGCCGCCAGGGCTTTCCCATGCAATCGTTCCTGCACGCTCTCTTTCGCGCGTGTCACCTGCTGTGCGATCAGCGCCATCCCGATGGCTCCGATGATCCCATTGTGCGGCGGCACGATGATGCGCTTCCCCAGCAACTGCGAAAACGCCGCCGCCACCGCATCGTTGTACGCCGTGCCTCCCTGAAAATAAATCACCTTGCCGATCTTGCGCCCGCGCACCACGCGGTTCAGGTAATTCATGGCCACCGAATAGGCCAGGCCCGCCGCCAGATCTCCCACCCGGCTTCCGCGTTGCATCCACCCGGTGACGTCCCGCTCCATGAACACCGTGCAACGCTCGCCAAGCCGCGCCGGCGCCGTCGAAGCCATGGCCTTCTCCGCGAATTCATCCTTGATCTGGATGTCCATCCGCTCGGCCTGTTCTTCCAGGAAGGAGCCGGTGCCGGCAGCACACGCTTCGTTCATCGCAAAATCCACAACCACGCCATGGTCAATGGAAATGAACTTGGAGTCCTGCCCCCCAATTTCGAAAATCGTGTCGACGTCGCCAGGCTCTTCGCCTTCTCCCAGCGTAGAGCAAGCGCGGTTCTTCACGAGCTTCTCGTGCACGTAGACCGCACCGGTTTTGTGCGCTGTGATTTCGTCGTTGACCGTGTCCGCTCCAACCAGCTCGCCGATCAGTTCGCGGCCGGATCCCGTTGTGCCCACTCCTCGCACGACGATCCGCTCCCCGAATAGGCGATCGATTTCCTGCAGGCCTTCCTGGACCACTTCGATCGGGCGCCCCGACGTGCGCAGATAGATTCCGTGCAGTAACCGCCCTTCTTCGTCCAGCAGCGCCAGATTTGTGCTGACCGATCCCACATCGATCCCCAAATACGTGGAAATCTCTTCGCCGCTTTTCGGCAGGGCTTCGGTGCGAGAGGCTTCCGGATGATCGCGCAGCAAAAGCACGTTGCTCAGCGACAACGGCGCCAGGTCGCGCTCTGTTTCGCCGGCTAGCTGCAATTGCGATCGGTACGGGCCATTGTTTTTCCTGCGCGCAGGATCTTCTTTCTGGCTGCGCTCCAACAGTGCACAGCCCAGCGCCCCAATCCAGGCGTACTCATCCGGTACGAACAGCCCTTCCGTCCCCAGACGAAACGCCTCCGCCAGCGCCTGCACCACGCCGCGATTCTGCGATACCGCCCCTATCAACGCCACTCGCGGCTTCACCGTTTTCCCGCGCACGATGTTGCTCTTGAAATTCCGCGCCACCGCTTCGCACAGCCCTTTCAGCACCTCCTCTGTCGAGTAGCCTTTCTGCTGCGCGTGAATCATGTCGGACTTCGCGAACACGGAGCACCGTCCCGCGATTCGCGCCGCGCATTTTGCCTGCGCCACCACGTCCCCGATCTCTTCCACGCGGTATTTCAGCCGCGAAGCCTGCTGGTCCAGAAAAGATCCGGTTCCCGCCGCGCATTCGCCACTCGTCGAATAGTCCGTTATGCCTGTCGCGTAGGTGTGCGTGTTAGACCCGGCAGCGCGCTGTGCGTTCCCGTCCTCCGCCAACTGCAAATACTTCGAGCTTTCGCCGCCTATCTCAAATACCGTCCGCACTTCCGGATAAAGTTGCCCGACCGCGCAAGCGATGGCCTTGAACTCATTCTCGGCCTGGGCGCCTAAAGCTTCGGCCACTAACCGCCCGCCAGAGCCTGTCACACGCATGCCGCGAATTTCCTCGCGCGGCACCAACGCTTGAAATTCCGCGAGTAGCTCTTTGACCGTTTGGATGGGATTTCCGTACGTGCGGCGGTACCCGGAGAGCAGCACGGGCGCATAGCACTTCCGCTCCGTGTCGTGGCTGGCCCTCAGAAAATGTCCGTTTCCCGGGACAGGCATATCCTGTTCAGGATCACCCGGCACCCACACGGCTGCCAGTTTGGCGCTGACACTTCCGACGTCGAAGCCAACGAAGAGAGCCATCTATGATTCCCCTTACTTGGTGCCGACGGCGTCGCATCGCAGTGCCGTCATGGGAAAATGGGTCGGCGGAAAAGAAGAACAAACCCGGACTAGTACTCCCCCTGTCCATGGGTATATAACTTCATAGTTGCACGTCGCGGTCCAGTAGAGTTGGGCCAATCGCATCCCTTCCTCACGCCCCCATCCCAATTCTGCTGTAACTTGCTGAATTATCTATGTTTGAAGCACAGGAAAACTATTGCCACCGCCCACAGTTTGGAAATGTCCCTTCGCTCTCAATACAATTGAGTGAATTCCCAAGCCCTGCTGAATTTCACCCATCAAGTCCTAGAACCACCTCAAGTGTGTATCCTGTGCAAAAGAAAGGATCCTACTGAAAGCTTCCGACCGCCGTCGTTTCGTCCGTGTACACATCGAACACCGTGAACAACTTGGTGATCTGCAGCAGGTCGTGCACCTTCTTTGTCAGGTGTAGCAGCTTCAATTCGCCCCCGCGGCTGCGCACCGCGGTGAATCCGCTTACGAGTTCCCCAATCCCCGAACTATCGATGTAGTTAACGTCGCCAAGGTTCAGCAGAATTTTGTTCTGCCCGCTCTCCAGCAAATCGCGAATCGTCTTGCGGAGCAGCGCGCTTCCCTCGCCGAGCGAGATGCGCCCGCTCAAGTCCACAAGGGCAATCACCCCTACTTCACGCGTCGTGGCATACAAGGCTGGCATAATCGTTCCTACGCCTCCTGATGTGGTGCGGCATCCGAATTTGACGGCTTATGGTTCCCATTGCCCGATGCGCTTCCGGGCAACGGCAGTTTCTTTGACATGATAATCTCTGCGCCGCCCGTTCGTCCCGGCACGACGTCGAACTCATCCATGAACGCTCGCATCAGGAATATCCCGCGGCCTGACGTACTCAGCAGGTTCTCCTCCGCCAGCGGATCCGGCACGTCCTTCAACCGGAAACCCTTCCCTTCATCCATCACATGGATGACCATCTTCTCGCCGGTAAGGTCGATCCCCAAGTGTATCTTCTTGTCGGGCTTTTCCTGATTTCCATAATGAAACGCGTTGATCACGCCTTCTCGCACTGACATCCCGATTCGGTAGCATTCATCTTCCGCAAACCCCGCTGCTTCCGCCACCCGGAGACACATCTCCTCTGCGAGATTTACGCTCTCGACGTGTGTGTCCAAAGTGACTTCCAGGTGTTTAGTGTCTGGCGCCATTCCTGGTCATTGGTGCGGCCACTGGGTTCGCTAGATAAGCGTACATATCCGTAACACAGCGCCTAAACCGAAGTCAATGGAGCCTTTTGGGGATACGCCGCGACCTAGAGTCGTCCATAGGTAACGTACTCAGAAATGGCCACCGGGTGCATTCTGATGGAAGGTACCTCGGAAGGTGAGATCGGAACACTCTCACGAGGTTGCGTCGACCAGTGGCGCAGCCTTAATCCGCTGAGACAACTTCGGGTGGCCTACCCTTTGCGCCTTTGGCAAAGGGTGGGCTCTTCGTCCTCATCCTTCATCATCAGATACCCTTCTCTTCGTTGCACGCCGCTACGACCAGTAGCTCCGGTCCAGCGTCCGGTATTGAATCGCCTCGCTGAGGTGCTTCGCTTCAATGCTCGCCGCCCCGTCCAGATCCGCAATCGTCCGCGATACCTTCAAGATGCGGTCATGCGCCCGCGCGGAAAGCCCCAGCTTAACGACCGCATTCTCCAGCAACTTTTCTCCCTCGGGCGAAATCGCGCAGTGTTTGCGGATCATTTTCGGCGCCATCTGCGCGTTGCAATATGTCTTCTTCTCGCCCTTGAATCTTTCCAGTTGCCGCGCCTGGGCCGCGATTACCCGCGCGCGCACCGCCGCGGAATCCTCCGAAGACGCTGGCGCCCGCAACTCCTTGTACTTCACTGCCGGCACTTCAATGTGTATGTCAATCCGGTCCAGCAGCGGCCCCGATATTTTCGAAACATACCGCTGGATCATCGGCGGCGTACAGTGGCACTCCCGCGTCGGATCCCCAAAATATCCGCAAGGACACGGATTCATCGCCGCTGCCAGCATAAATCGCGATGGAAATGTCACCGATACCGCCGCCCGCGCAATCGTCACCGACCCATCCTCCAACGGCTGCCGCATCACTTCCAACACGTTCCTCTGGAACTCCGGCAACTCGTCCAGAAACAGCACCCCGTTGTGCCCCAGCGACACTTCCCCCGGCCTTGGTACCGCGCCTCCCCCAATTAATCCCGCATCGCTGATCGTGTGGTGCGGCGAGCGGAACGGCCGCGTCCCAATCAGCCCCTGGCTGTTTTCCAGTGTCCCCGCCACGCTGTGTATCCGCGTCGTTTCAATCGCTTCTTCCAGCGACATCGGTGGCAGGATCGTCGGGATGCGCTTCGCCAGCATCGTCTTTCCCGCTCCCGGCGGCCCGATAAATAAAATGTTGTGCCCGCCCGCGCACGCTACTTCCAACGCCCGCTTCGCCGCTTGCTGCCCGTGCACGTCCCGCAAGTCCACGGAGTATTGCGCCGCCTCGCTCAGCATCTGCTTCGCATCCACTTTCACGCACTGGAACGACTCCGGCGAATTCACCAGGTCCACCGCTTGTGGCAGCGACTTCAGCCCGTAAACGTCGATCCCGTCCACCACCGCAGCTTCCCGCGCGTTCATCTCCGGCACCGCCACCGCCGTCAGCCCGTTGTCCCGCGCCGTAATCGCCGCCGAAAGCGCTCCCCGCACCGCCCGCACGCTCCCGTCCAGCGACAACTCTCCCAGGAACATCATCTTGTCCAGCGTCTTCCCGAAAAACTGCCCCTGGCAGCCCGCCAGCCCCAGCGCCATCGGCAAATCGAACGCCGAGCCTTCCTTCCTCAGGTCCGCCGGCGCCAAATTGATCGTCACCCCCTGCCCGTAGGGAAACTCGTACCCGCAATTCCGCAGCGCGGACTTGATCCGCTCCCGGCTCTCTTTCACCGCGTTATCCGGCAATCCCACCACGTTGAAGTCCTGCATCCGCGCCGACCCAACGTCCACCTCGACTTCTACGAGGTAGGCGTCAATCCCGTACACCGATGCGCTGACGGTTTTGAAAAGCATGCTTCGACCTGGAGGGACGTTCCCGCCTGAGCATATATTAATTATTAACGATATGCCAGCGGCACTGTGCAACTATTGCCATTCGCGCAGATTCCTTCGCTTGATGAACATGCCGTCAATCCTGCTGCCCTTTCCGTGCTTCCCTCCCGCAACATCCCTTTACTCCGCCTCTTCCCGCCCGTATAGTGAACTTGTTCTCGCTTTCCCATCTCTCCTGAAAAGAGGTTGACCAATGTTTGGTCTCATTGTTCTGGGCATCCTCGTTCTCCTCGTGATCTTCGTCATCTCCATGTACAACAGCCTGGTACGGCTGAAGGTCACTTGCGATAACGCCTGGGCGGACATCGATGTGCAACTCAAGCGCCGCTACGATCTCATCCCCAATCTCGTCGAAACCGTGAAGGGTTACGCCGCCCACGAAAAGGGCACCCTCGAAGCCGTCATCAACGCGCGCAATCGCGCCATGACCGCTACCGGCCCCGCCGATAAGGCTCAGGCCGAAAACATGCTTTCCGGTGCGCTTAAAAGCCTTTTCGCTCTCTCCGAAGCCTACCCGCAACTACGCGCCATCGAGAGCTTCACCTCGCTCCAGAAATCGCTCTCGGACATTGAGGACACCGTGCAGAACGCGCGCCGCTATTACAATGCCGTCGTCCGCGACCTCAACACCAAGATCCTCCAGTTCCCCACAAACATCGTCGCGGGAATGCTGGGTTTCAAGCAGCGTGAATTCTTTGAAGTCACTGCCGCCGCCGAGCGCGAAGCCCCCAAAGTCAGCTTCGACACTCCGGCCGCGCCGACCGCCTGAGCACCAAGAAAGCCCATCCATGATGAAGTGCGCCACGCACCGCCGCCGTCACATCGCGCTCGTTTTGCTTCTCTCTGTTTTCTTCCCGGCTTATCTGTTCGCCCAGGGCCGCCAGCTTCGCGTCCAAAAGTTCGAGTCGGAAATTACCGTCACTCCAGATGCCAAGGTTGATGTCACCGAAAATATCACCTTCCAGTTCAAGGGTGGCCCCTGGCACGGCGTCTATCGCACCATTCCCATCGAATACGTTGGCCCCAGCGGCTTGAACTACAGCCTCTTTCTCGACGTCCGCAGCATCACCGACGGCAACGGCAACAAGCTGAAATTTGAGTCCAGCCGCGAGCGCCAGAATCGCAAGCTTAAAATCTTCATTCCCGACGCCGACAATTCCACGCAGACCGTCATCATTGATTACGTTGTCAAAGACGCCTTGCGTTTTTTCGACGATCATGACGAATTCTACTGGAACGTCACCGGCGACCTGTGGGACATCCCCATTGACGCTGCTAGCGCCCACATCGTCCTGCCCCCTTCTGCCGCCAACATTCGCACCAACGTGTTCACTGGCTCCTTCCGCTCCACCGGCCGCGAAGCCACCGCGGAAGTCGTCGGCACTGGCGTGGACGTCAACACGACCGCCCCTCTCGGTCTTCACGAGGGGCTCACCATCGCCGTAGCCTTCGATAAGGGCGCCGTCCGCGAGCCCACGCGCACCGACACATTCTTCCTCTATCTCCAAAGCAATTGGGCGTTCTTCATTCCTATCGTCGCCTTCGTTTTGATGTTCTGGTTGTGGTGGACCAAGGGACGCGACCCGCGTCTTCGCCCCATCACCGCGCAATATGAACCTCCCGATAAGCTCACCCCGGGCGAAGTCGGCACGCTGGTTGATAATTCCGCGGATATGCGAGACATCACCGCCTCCATTGTCGATCTTGCCGTCCGCGGTTATCTGGTCATCGAAGAGCAGCAGAAAGACCACTTGCTCGGCCTGACTCACAGCAAGGAGTACGTCTTTCACCTCAAGAAATCCCAGGCCGAGTGGAACACGCTCCAACCGCACGAGCAGGCTCTTCTCAGCGGCCTCTTCTCCGGCGGAAATGCCGGCGATTCCGTCTCTCTCTCGGAACTCCACAATCGCTTCTACACCAGCCTCCCTGGCATTCGGAGCGACATCTTCGATTCCCTCGTTGGCCATGGTTATTACCTTCATCGTCCAGACACCGTCCGCTCCGGCTATCTTGGCTTCGGCGTCGTTGCCGGCGTGATTCTCGTGTGGGGCGGCATCGCCATCGCTCGCAATATGGGCATGGCCCCGGGGTCATTTGTCGTCGCCGGCATCCTCACCGGCGCCATCATCTGCGGCTTTGGCTGGTTTATGCCCGCGCACACGCAAGCCGGCGCTCGCGCTCTCGAGGGCGTTTTGGGTTTCGAGGATTTCCTGAATCACGTCGAAGCCGACCGTTTCAATCGCATGATCAAAACGCCGGAAATGTTTGAAAAGTTTCTCCCCTTCGCCATGGCCCTCGGCGTCGAAAAAAACTGGAGCAACGCCTTCAAGAACATTTATACCCAGCCGCCTCAGTGGTACCAGGGCAACTTCGGCCCGGGCTTCTACCCTTACATGTTCGTCAGCAACCTGAATTCCATGTCTTCCGTCGCTGCTACCGCCATGGCCTCCGCCCCGCGCAGTTCCGGAGGCTCCGGCTTTGGCGGGGGTGGTGGCGGCGGTTTCTCGGGTGGCGGTTTCGGCGGCGGTGGCGGCGGCGGCTTCTAGCCTCTACACTTTAGCCCGGATTCCTCACGATTGAATTCTCAAAAGAGGTAATCCTCTGTAGTGGCCGACCTTCAGGTCGGTTCTTGGATGCCTCTTGCCTTTGTAGCGGCCGCTTTCTGAAGCGGGCGCCTTGTCTGTGACGAGGCATGCCGCCACGTCCCCCTCAGAAACCCGCGCTTGCCACCGCGCTCGCTGAGTTCGCGCCGCCGCAATCGTTCCTCTTCGGGACGCAACTCCGCTCCCATTCCTTTCGCCACCGTGTTCCTCAATTGTGCCTGGAAAATTACTTCGTCCTTCGGCGCTTCCGCCCTGCCCGCTTCCGCTCCAACAGCGCGTCAATGGCTTCAACAAGTGCCCGGCCATTCGCCCGCAGCTCAATGATTCGCTGCTCCACCACTTGCTCCAGCAACTTCTCTCCTCGCGGTTGCAGCGAAACCAGCACTTGCCGCCGGTCTTCCCGCCCGCGCGTCCGCCGCACGCAGCCCCGCGCTTCCATCCGGTCAATCAGTTCCACCGTGCTGTGATGCCGCAGCGCCAGCCGTTCCGCCACCGTCCGGATGGTGGCCTCTTGTCCTTCCGGTAATCCCCGGATCGCCAGCAGCAGCAGGTATTGCTGCGGCTCCAGTCCCGCCTGCATCGCCGTCGCGTCCCCTTCCTGCAGGAAGCGCCGTATCCGGTAGCGTAGCTCCGCCAGCCCGCGATATTCCCCGTCTGTGATTTTCTCACCCATACTTTCAGTCTATCGTATCACGATACATTTTGTCACCGGCCCATTCTTTGCGGAGTTTTCTATCGCACATCGCCTATTGAACTTGCTCCGCTTGTAGAACGATGTGGGGCGAAGCCCCCTTGGAGTGCGGCGGCTTGCCGCCGCTTTTACGTGGCAAGCCACTCAGAAAAAGTGTCGTTCATCGCGAACTGTACTTCGGTAAGGTGGCACAGTCACTCCTGACTGTGCTCTTGGGCCTGCTCTTTAGCTTTGTGCTTTGGCCTGTTCTTGGCTTCGTTTAGTTCCGTATCCCTTTCACCCTACAGCTCTTTCCGGAACGCCTTCTGCGTCTTGTAATGCTCATAGCCATGCCGCAAATAAAATCCGTGCGCCCGTTCCCGCAGCACGTTCGACCTCACGGACATCCCTTTGCACCGCTTCTTCCGCGCCCACTCTTCCGCCGCCTGCATCAGGCTCCAACCCGCTCCCAGGCTGCGCACCTTCTCGTCTACCACCAGCCCGTTCACCTCGGCGCGCCGCTCCACTTCCAGCAACGGCGTCACGCTTACATGCACCCATCCCACCACGCCTTCTTCTTTCGTCTCCGCCACAAAACAAGCCCCGTCCCTCTCTCGCAGCGCCATCTTCAGCCGCCCCGCCATCGCGCGTGTCGTCGTGGGATAGCCCAACTGCCCAGACAATTCCGCGATCCGCACCGTATCGGCCTGCCGCGCCCGCCGGATTTTCACGCTACTCTCTGTCATCGCCATGCTTCGTTACGCCGCCTTGCGCCGCAATCGCTTTTGTACCGCCACACTTTGTAACTCTCTCAGGGCATCTCCCGCAATCCACCGTGCCGCCCGCGAGCCCTGCCTGCGAATCCGCTCCGCGCTTAATATCGCCCCCCGGTTCAGTCGCAAGTTCCGCTTCCCGATAGTCCGCAGAGCCCAGTTCACGGCCTTCCTCACGAAGTTCCGTTCATCCCACGCCTCCCGCTCGATCGCTCTCAGGAACTTCAAGTGAATTGCATCTCTCGCTTCTTTGTCGTGCACCGCCAGAAATGCCCCCAGCGCAAATCCCGCCCGCTTTTCAAACTCTCTCTTCCTGCGCGACCACGCAAATGCTTTTCTCCAGGCTGCCTTCGCAAACACAAACAAATGGCAACAACTTCCGTCGCAGACGTCCCAGTTATCAAAATCCTTTACCCAGCGGTCCATTTGCCTTGCTCTGACTTTCTCCGCCTCCGAAATCAAAACGCCCAGCAACCGCGCGTCGTGTATTCCCGTCTCCCACAACTTCATCCCCAGCTCATGGTTCTTCCCGATCCGCTTTGCCAATTCGTCCAGCTTTGGTTTGGATACTCCAAACACTTTCTCCGACCGTATGCCGAAGCGCGCCATGCCTTCCACGTTTCGCTTCTCGCCCAGGCGTTTCAGTTCCCGCACGGCTCTCGCGGCCGTCCACTTCACTTCTGCACGGCGCGATTTCTTACTCCGTCTAGAACGTTTTCTCTGAATCGATGAGGATTGTGACCGGTCCTTCATTCACCAGCTCCACCGACATCATCGCCTGAAAAATTCCCGTCCCCACCTTTACTCCCAGCCTTTGCATCGCTTCACAAAACTCTTCGTACAATTTCTTCGCCAACTCCGGCGGCGCCGCCGTGATAAAACTCGGCCGCCGCTGCCCTCGTGCATCGCCGTAAAGCGTGAATTGCGAAACCACCAGCGCCTCGCCTTTCACGTCCAGCAGCGAACGGTTCATCTTCCCCTGCTCGTCCTCGAAAATCCGCAGGTTGCACGCCTTTTCCGCCATCGCCGCCGCTACTGCCGAACTATCCTCTTTGCCCACTCCGAGCAGGATCATCAGCCCCGCGCCAATTTCTCCCGTTGCCCGGCCTTCCACCGTCACCTTCGCCCGGCTCACCCTCTGTACCACCAGTCGCATCATTCTCCCGTGGGGGTGCAGTCCGCCTCAGGCGGGCACCCCAGTTGGCAAGGTCTCTACTTCAATCCACTTTCTCTTACTTCTTCCCCGGCTTCCTCGGCAACATCTCCGGCAACTGTGCCACGTTGTACCCGAACACTGCCAGCACTTCCGCGCCTTGCGTCAATTCATCCCACCTCACGCGGTCCAGCGTATCCGCCTGCGAGTGATGCGTCTTGTCGTAGTCCGCCGGATTCTGCACGCACCAGAAACCCGGCACTCCCGCCTCGTCAAACGGTATGTGGTCCGATCCTCCCTCGCTTCGCAGCGTCGGCTCCATGATTCCTGCACTCTCCGCCAGTGGATACAGAACGCGGTCCATCGTTTCCCGCACGTTGTAATTTCCCATCAATCCGATCGTCAGCACTTTCCCGGTTCCAGTATCGTGCACCAGCACACCGGAAATCTTCGCTAACTCATCCTTGTGCGCCGCCACATACGCCCTCGATCCATTCAGCCCCTGCTCCTCCCCGGTGAACAGCACAAATCGAATCGTCCGTTTCGGCTTCACGCCCAGCTTCTGCAACGCCCGCGCCGCCTCCAACACCGCCGCCGATCCCGTTCCATTGTCTGTTGCCCCGGTTCCCAAGTCCCACGAATCCAGATGCGCGCCCAGGATCACCACTTCCTCCGGCTTCTCCGTCCCGCGGATCTCCGCCACGGTGTTGTACACCTCCGCCGGCTTTCCGCTCAGCGTCCCTTGGATGTTCACTTCCATCTCCACCGTCCCCGCCGCCTGCAATTGCCAAAGCAGCAGGTAGTCCTCGCGCGCCAGAAATGCCCCCGGCAAAGCGGCCGCCTGATATTCCCGGCTGAGCGTCGTCATATTCAACAGGCCGTACATCTTCTCCGAGCCCATCAGCAGCGCCGCCGCTTTTTCTTCCTGCAACATTTTCATCGCTGCCCTTCGCATCGCTGCGTATGCCCGGAAATCGAATGGCCTGTCTTCCTTCGCGTGCATCAATGGCAGAGTTCCTTCTCCCCACGGCGTCAGCATCGGGTCGAGCGGCGGCTCCAGTTCGCGCGGTTTCCCAATCAGCACAATCTTCCCGCCCAGCTTCCCTTTGTATTTCTCCAACTCCTCCGGTTTTTCCGCGTCAATCGCCACCAATTCACCCTTCACCGTTCCGTTCGTGCTTGGCGACCACCCCATCGTCGCCATCGTCAATTCATGCAGTGCCGGTGACGTCACCCGCCCGCTCGCCGGTCCCCGCGTCCAGGCATTCGCAATGCTCCACGATTCCAGGTGCGCATTCTCCAACCCCAGCCCGCGGAACTGCTCCTCCGTCCAATGACTCGCCCGGTCCACTTGCGGCGATCCCGTGAGTCTCGGCCCGATCTGCGTCGTCAGGTACGTCAAGTCAGACTTGAGTTGCTCCTTGTCCGCCTTCACCTGCTCCACGATCTTTTTGTCCATCTCCGCCGTCGCATCGCGCTTCGCTGTTTCTTCCTTTAGCGTATCCGTCTTCGCCGCTTCTGCCGGGGCCGCCGGTGGCAGGGGCCTCCGCGGCAGCATTTCCGGCAGTTCCGCGGTGTTGTAAGCCCACGCTGCCAGCACTTGCGCTCCTTGAACCAGGTCATCCTTCCAAGCCTTGTCGAAGGTATCCGTCTGGCTGTGGTGCGTCTGCGGATATTCCGCGATGTCCTGCACACACCAGAATCCCGGCACGCCTGCCTCGTCAAACGACAAGCTGTCCATCCCGAATTGTCGCGCCATTGTCGGCTCAAACAGCTTTAATTCGTGCAGCGGCGCCATCACCTGGTCCACAATTTCCCGCGCCTGGTAGTTATCGTGCAATCCCAGCGCCAACACCCGCCCCGTTCCACTGTCGTGAATCAGCGCCGCCGATATCTTGTCCAGCTCATTCTTGTGCGCCTTCACATATTCCCGCGAGCCGACCAGCCCTTCTTCCTCGCCTGAAAACAGCACAAACCGGATCGTCCGCTTCGGTTTCACATTCAGTTTTGCCAGCGCTCGCGCCGCTTCCAGCACCACCATCGTTCCCGTTCCGTCGTCCGTCGTCCCTGTTGCCAGATCCCACGAATCTAGGTGCCCGCCGAGGAGCACCACTTCGTCGGGCTTCTCTGCCCCTTTTAGCTCCGCAACGGTGTTGTAAACCTCCACGGGTTTCTTGCTCAACGTGTTCTTGATCCCGATTTCCACTTCCACCGGCCCCTGCTTCAGCATTCGGAAGATCATCCGGTAGCCTTCCCCGGTCACAAACGCTGTCGTCAACGGCCCCATCTCGAAAGGCTTGGCGTTTGCGCTCGTCATGTTCAGCAGTCCATGCGGTTTTCCGGAATCTCGCAGCACCGCGGCGACTCCTTCATCCACCATGAATTTCCTCGCGGCCTGAGCGTTGGCTCGGAGGTTTTCATTCCGCCTGGGCGCCGCTGGCTGTCCCACCGGCACGGGCGGTTCCTCCATCGAGTGATAAATCTCTGCGTTCCGGTCAATGGGTTTCGGCGGCGAAAGCGGCTGTGGCTCCTGCGTGATTACAATCGCCCCCTTCAGCTTCCCCTTGAACTTCGCGAAATCCTCTGGCTTCTTCGCATCGAAATACACCACTGGGCCGCGCACGGTCCTTTTCGTATCCGGCGCCCACGCCGCGGCGGCAATCGTCAACGGGTGCTCCGTTGGCGCGATGATCCTCGCCGTCGCCGTCCCGCGCACCCACGCGTGCGGAATCGAGTACGCCTCCAGGTGCACGTTCGTTAGCCCGTACTTCTTGAACATCTCCACGGTCCACTCATTCGCCCGCTTCAGTTGCGTTGTGCCCGTCAATCTCGGCCCAATCCGGTCAGACAGGTATTCCAGATTGTCCATCACTTCGCTGTGCTCGCGAATTTCGCTCAGGATTTGCTGGTCCGTTGTCGCCAATGGGCTCGCATCGTCTCCCGCAGCCCGCGCCGTCCACACCCGCAGCCCCACCATCACCACAAGCAGCGCCGCCAAAACCAACGTCTTCCGATTCATCCTCATCCTCATTCCCATCCCCCCGATGCTAAATTCATTGGCGATTCTTTGATTGAGACTTGCTCCCCTCTCGTCTACCGGCACCCGTCCCCGTTTCTCATTTCCTTTTTCCCCGTTTTCTTCCACCCCGCGGTGCCTTCTGGCACTTCGGACAATAATAGCTGCTTCGTCCTGCCACGATCACGCGCTTGATCCGCGTCTTGCAGCGAAAACAGGGCTTCCCTTCTCTTCCATACGCCCGGTGATGCCGCTGATATTCTCCCGGCTGGCCTTCCACGTCAAGAAAGTCCGCGATCGAAGATCCCCGCATCACGATCGCCCGCTCCAGAATCCCTTGCAGCGCCCAGTACAGTTCTTTCACCTGCTCCTGCCGCAACTTCGCTCCCTGCCGCATGGGATGAATCTTTGCTTTCCACAAACTCTCATCCGCATAAATGTTTCCCACGCCGCGCAAAACCTGTTGGTCCAGCAGCAACGCCTTGACCCTCGCGCGTTTCCCGCAAATCCTCGCTGTGAACTCCTCCAGCCCCGCTTCCAGCGGATCGGCGCCGAAGCGCTTCAACTCTTTCCTCAGTGACTCCCCCGCCAGATACGCCATCCTGCCAAATCGTCGAGGGTCGTTGTACCTCAGTTCGCGTCCATCGTCCAGCAGCGCCACCACGTGCGTGTGCTTCACGTGCGGCTCGCCCGCCAGTTGCGGCATCAGCATCCCCGTCATCCCCAGATGCACCAGCAGTGCCGATTCCTCTTCGGTTTCCACGGCGTCTTGCTGCGGCGTCAGCCGCAGCAGCAGGAATTTGCCGTAGCGCACCACTTCGCGAATCGCGCGCCCCGGCAGCTCCCTTTCGATCTCTTCGGGATTGTCAATGAAATCCGTTTTCCCCAGCGTCACGCTCAGGATTCGCCGCCCCGCGATTTCTCGCTGCAAGCCCCGCGCCACCGTTTCGACTTCTGGAAGTTCCGGCATCGTCCTCTCGATCGTTCAACTTATCACACCCCACTCCCAAACCGTCTTTCGCCGCCACTCCAGCATCCGTGATACATTTTCTAATTTGGAGGCTCCCGTGCCCATCTCTCGTTTCCGCTTTCTTCTGCTTTTCGCTCTTATCTTTACTCTTGGCTCTCCCGCTCTCGCCCGCAAACACGATACCGGATTCCTCGATCGTACGCTTTCCCTTCACGGCGCCACCTACAAGTATCAGGTCTTCGTGCCGGACAACTGGTCCTCCAGTCAGAAATGGCCCATCATCCTCTTTCTCCACGGCGCCGGCGAACGCGGCACCGACGGCCTCATCCAAACCGAGGTCGGCATCGCCACGGCTATCCGCAAGGACCGCTCGCGTTTCCCCGCACTCGTCGTCATGCCGCAATGCTTAAAGGATCACAACTGGGATAAGCCGGATATGGAAGAACTCGCTCTCGCCGCCCTTGCCGCCGCCTCAAAAGAATTCAAGGGCGACCCCAAACGCACCTATCTCACTGGACTTTCCATGGGCGGTTATGGAAGCTGGGCCCTCGCTGCAGCTTATCCCCACAAGTTTGCCGCGGTCGTGCCCATCTGTGGCGGCATCCTGCATTCCGATGCCTCCCGCAAACAGCCCGAGTCAGACCGCACTCCCTATCTCGAAGCTGCAAAGAAGATCGGCACGAAGCTCCCCCTCTGGGTTTTCCATGGCGACGCAGACCCGACCGTCCCCGTCGCCGAGTCCCGTCTCATGGTTGAAGCCCTGAAAGCGGACGGCGCCGATGTTCGCTACACCGAATATCCCGGCGTCGGCCACAACTCCTGGGACAAGGCCTACGCCGAGCCCGAACTTATGACCTGGCTGCTCTCCAAGTCTCTCTGACGTGGCTCTAACTCTCGCTATTCCTGATATCTGATAACCGCCAGCTGTTCTCTACCTATTTCTTCTGGTAATCCGGATACGGCGGATGCTCCGGTATCACCACGGGGTTCTTCTTCAGCGCCTCCAACGTCACTTGCACGGCCTTCTCTAATTGCGCATCGTGCCCTGCCGCCACCGACGCCGGATCATTCTCCACCTCGATATCCGGTGCGATCCCGTGGTTCTCCACTTCCCATTGTCCGTGCAGCCCATAAAGCGCCTCTCGTGGCGCCATCACCATCCCGCCATCGAGCAATGGAGGATACCCGCCTATGCCCACGAGCCCGCCCCACGTTCGCGTGCCCACCAGCGGCCCGAGTTTGTCTTGACGGAACATCCATGGCAGCGCGTCCCCGCCTGATCCGCTCATCTCGTTGATGATCATCGTCTTCGGCCCGTAGATTTGCGCCATCGGCGAGCAATACTTCTCTCCCTCGCGCGTTATCACGCAGTTCCTCAGCGGCCTCCCCAGCAGATCCACGATGTAATCCGCAATGAATCCTCCATGGTTGTAGCGCTCGTCAATAATCGCTCCCTGCTTGTCTTCCTGCGCCATATAGAATCGGTTGAAGTTTACATATCCGCCGTTCGCCGTGTCCGGCACGTGCACGTATGCCAGCTTTCCGCCACTCAGTTCATCCACCTTCCGGCGGTTGTCCTCTTCCCACGCGCGGTTTCGCAGGTCGAACTCGTTATCCACCGGCACCACCGTCACTTCCCGCGCATCCTTCCCATCCGCGTTTGGCCCAACCTTGATCTTGATCTGCGTCCCCGCGGTGTTTTCAAAGAAGCTGTAAACTTCCGCCGGCGCCTTCACGTCTTTTCCGTTCACTTCGATCAGATAATCGCCTACCTTCACATCTACGCCCGGCTGCGTCAGCGGCGCGCGCAATTGCGGATTCCAGTTCTCGCCGTTGAAGATGCGCGCGAACCGGTACCTTCCGTTCTCCACTTTGTAATCCGCCCCCAGCAGCCCGCCCTTCACCTTCGGCGCGTCTGGCACATCTCCGCCAAATACAAACATGTGCCCCACCGTAAGTTCGCCCAGCATTTCCACGAACAAGTGGTTCAGGTCGTTCCGCCCACCAACGCCGCTCAAATACGGCGCATACTTCTTTTCCGCCTCCGGAAGATTCAAGCCATGGAAATTTGGCGCGTAGAAAAAGTCTCGCTCGATGCGCCACACCTCGTGGTACATCTGGTTCCATTCCGCTCGTGGATCGACATACACTTCCATCCCCTCGAGTTTCAATTGTCCCTCGCCCGGCTTCGGTGCCGCCGCTGTCGCAGATATAAACCATTGCCCGCCTTGCGGTGGCCCTTGCCGGTACAGCACCTTCTCTCCGTTCGCGGAAAGCGAAAACTGGCTGATCCCGCTCACGAATGGTTCCGTCTTCCTGGTGCTCAAATCAAATTTCGACACGCTCGCCAGCGTTGGCCCGTCCAGCGCCGGAATCGAAGGTATTTCCCCCAGGAATAGGATCCCGGCCTTCCCTGCATCCATACCAACGTAGTTCGCCGCCTTGATTGGCAGCGCCACAATCCGTTGTCCGATCCCTTCGAAGTCGATCGTGACCTTGACCTCTTCCTCTTTCTTGTCCTTTTCCCCTTCCTTCGCTTTGTCCTTATCCTTGTCTTTATCCTTGCCCTTATCTTTGTCCGCTTCCTTACCCTTCTCTTCGCTCTTCTTGTCCGCAATCTTCTCGTCGTCGCTCTGCGGCTCCACCGGATTCGCATCTGTCTTCTTCAGCACGATGGCATACACGCTTCGTGACACCGGCCGCTGCAATCCCGATAGGTCCAAGAAACTCAGGCTCAGCCCTTCATCCGTACTCGCCGTGAAGTAAAGATACTTCCCGTCGCGGTCAAAAACGGGAAACGCTGCGTCGCTCAGCCCATCTGTCAATTGGGTGCTCTTCCCGCTCTCCACCGAATACACATTGACGGCGTGATAGTGGTTCGGCAAAAACTTCGCATAGGTTATCCACTTGCTGTCCGGCGACCACTCTTGGCTAAACGAAGGGCCCACATCGAACAAAGTCGTCGCCACCTTCACCGGTATGCCTTTCTCGATGTCCACGTACCACAGGTTCAGGCGCTTGTCCGCATACGCAATCTTCTTGCTGTCCGGAGACCATGTCGGCGAATAAAAAAACGACCCCGGTGTCCCCAGGTTGATTTTCTTTACCTCTCCCAGTCCGCTCTGGTTCGCCAGGTGCAATGCATATTCGCCCGATTCATCAGAAAAATAGGCGATCCATTTCCCGTCCGGTGACCATGACGGATCACGCTCCGCCACCGCCGTTGTCCGCGTCAGGTCGCGTATATCTCCCTTTTCCGCCGGTGCCGTCAATATCTCTCCCCTGGCCTCGAACACGGCGCGCGCTCCCGTCGGCGAAATCCCCGCGTTCTGAATCTTGTCCCCCACTTTCGTCCAGTGCGGCCGCGTCGCCGGCAAATCACCCGCGATCTCGATGTTCACTCGCGACGATTTCCCGCTCTGTGGATCAAACAAATAGATCCCGCCAAACTGTTCGTACACCAGCGCGTCCGGCCCCGCCGAAACACTCTTCAAGTCCAGTCCTTTGTTCTCCAGGACTTGCTTGACGCTTTTGCTTTTTGTGTCGTACGCGAAGAGTGTCACCGGCCCGTTCCGGTCAGACAGAAAATAGACCGTATCTCCAAACCACACCGGGCTTGCATCGTTGGAATTCTCCCGCGGCACCTTCTCCACTTGCAGATCCTTCAGATTCACCAAATAGATGGGCGTCGTTTGCCCCCCACGGTATCTCTTCCACGCCTGCTGCCACTGGAAATTAGGCACATACGCCATTCGCGTTCCATCCGGCGAATACTGCCCGTTAAACGCCCGCCACATCGGCAGCACTTCCGGGACACCCCCTTCCGTAGGCACAGTATAGAACCGCGTAAAATCCGCGTACGCCTCGCGGTCGGAAACAAACAGCACACGCTTGCCATCCGGTGTCCAGCCCTGTGCTCCGTCCCCGCCTGGATGCCAGGTCAACCGCTTCGGCGTGCCTCCGGCGGCGGGCATGACGTATACATCGGTGTTCCCGTCATACTGTCCGCTGAATGCGATCTGCGTGCCATCGGGCGAGAAAACGGCATACCCTTCGTGGCCTCCCGTAGTCAGTTGTCGCGCCACGCCGCCTTCCCGTGGCACACTCCACAAATAACCGCCATAGGTGAATACAATGGTGGTTTTGCTGACCGTCGGCTGCTGCGCCAGCAGCGGCTTATCCTCCGCCGCGCTTCCGATTCCCGCCCACAACAACACCAGCATCGCCACCAGCGTGATTCGTGTCCTCACAATTCCTCCTTCGCATCTCGTTACGCTCTGTTTCTGCTTGTTGCCCACCTTCTGGATTCCGCTTCCTTCATTGCCAATTCCACTCAAGTCCTGCCCTCCACGTTCGCGATCCCGCTGCACCAGAAATCTGTCTGACGTCGCACATCGCTTTCCCGGACGTATTTCTTAATCCCATTCGTTTTTAACTGGAGGTTTGCACACACCACTGTATCTATTGACGGATTCTGCCGCCAAATGTTCGCTCGTTTTAGTGGAAAAGGTCAAGTTTCGGTGGGCTTTCCCGCCGTTCACCTTACAGCAGCGGCACTCCCGGCATGGCCACAATCCCCGCCATCCGCAACAATTCCTGGTACTCTTCCTCGCTCAGCGCCGATATGATCAGCCGCACGTTCTTCAGCAGCTTCATCTTCCTCAACGCGGGATTTGCCCTCATCTCCGCCAGCGTCACCGGACGCGGCAATTTCTCGTATGCGCGCAGGTCCGCCACAAGGTTTTTCCCCTTCTGGTCGTGCGGGTCAGGGTACGGATCGCGCGTTACCTCTGCGATCGAATACAAGGACCGCTCCGGCGTGGAGTGATAGCACAGCACGCGGTCCCCTTTCTTCACTTGCTTCAGCGCACGAATCGCATCGGGCTTTGACCCTGCCCCATGCCACATCTCTTTCCCTTTAACGAATAACGTATCCCAGTGATAGTGATGCGGGTCTGCGCTGAAGATCCAATAATGTCGGGCCTGCGAAGTTACAGTTACCATCGGCACCAGATTCGGCTGAAATATACACGTCTGCAAGACGAAAACCAAACAAAATATGAGGGATAGGAGCCTTTTCCACACCCAATTCGTTAACAGAAACGGTTCAAAAGCGCGGAGCTAGCAGTAAGTTACTTATTTTGTATAAGTTAACCGAAGAATGGGGTGGCCGTAAGACTCGGTGCCTTTCTTCTGCCTACACCTCTACAAATATATCTTCCCCGCGCACTTCCGTCCGGTAGCAATCCACACCCGCCGCCGGATTCTGCACCGCTTTTCCGCTCGTCACGTCAAACTGCCACCCGTGCCACGGGCATGTGACCACCTTACCCTCCAGCACACCTTGTCCCAGCGGCCCACCACGGTGCAGGCAAGTATTGTTGATGGCGTAAATCGTCCCGGCGACATTCGCCAGCGCGATCGCTTTTCCCTCCACGTGAAATTCCCGCACTGCCCCCGCCGGTAACTCTCCCACTTTCGCCGCCCTAACGAATCCCATCTTTGTCTAATCCCTTCTTAGTCCTTGGAATCTTGCCTAACAGCTCCACTCATGCTTCACACGACAGGCCAAACTCGAAAAAGCCTATTCTCTGCTTTCTTGGACTGTTTACTGATAACTGAAAACTGATCACTGATTACCCGGCTCCGCCACCTGCGCCACCATCACGCTCTTCTTAAACTCTTCCACCATCTCCGGCCGCAACTTCACTTCCGTCGGCCGCTTCGCCAGCGTCATATCGTCAATCTTATCTTGCAGCTTCAATAGCGCATAGAACAGCGCTTCCGGCCGCGGCGGGCATCCCACCACATACACATCCACCGGCACAATCCGGTCCACTCCCTGCAGCACCGAATACGCGTTGAACGGCCCGCCCACGCTCGAGCACGCTCCCATCGAGATGCACCACTTCGGATCCGGCATCTGCTGCCACACGCGCTGGATTACCTGCGCCATCTTCAGCGTCACTGTTCCCGACACGATCATCAGATCCGCCTGCCGCGGCGAAGGCCGGAACACCTCCGCACCAAACCGTGCCATGTCAAACCGCGAAGTCGTGGACGCAATCATCTCGATCGCGCAGCATGCCAGCCCGAACGTCAGCGGCCACAGCGAACTCTTCCTCGCCCAATTAAAAACGTAGTCCACCGACGTGATCAGTACGTTCTTTTCAAACCTTTGGTCTATGACACCCACGGGCCTCTCCGTTCTCTTTCCCCTACCGCGGAGTATATCTCTCCGCTTCTTACCCCGTCAAAAACTCCCTCTTCCCCTTCTCTTACTCCCAGCTTTCAATATTGCTATTCTCTCGCCCCTTTGTTACATTCCCCAAAACTGGCGGATTACAGGGGGTTTTTATGACTTCGCCCACTTCCTCTTCGGCAATTTCCCCTAAGCTCGACCTCGCCCTTCTTATCTTCCGTTTGGCCGGCGCATTTGTCTTTCTCTATCACGGTAGCGCCATTCTCTTTGGCGCCTTTGGCGGCCCCGGCATTCAAGGCTTTGCGGGATTCATGCACTCTTCGCCCATCGTCGCCTTTCTGGTAGGTCTAGCCCAATTCGCGGGTGGACTCGCCTTGCTCACGGGCGTTCTCATCCGCGTCGGCGCTCTCTGCATCATGATCGTGATGACTGGCGCCATTTTCCTGGTCCACCTTCCCCACGGCTACAACATCGCACAAGGTGGTATGGAGTATGCTCTCACGCAATTCCTGCTTGCTCTTGGCCTTCTCCTCGCCGGCCCGGGTTCCTACTCCCTGGCTGGCTTTCTTCCACCGGCACTCCGCAAACTTTAGCGCCAAGTTCCGGAAAGAATTGGGAAAACTTGGCGGTCCGCAATACATCGTAAGTGAGGGCTCGGCCTGCTCAAACGACGGCGCTGCCCCATTCGCGTGACTCCTGTCACATCTTCCCTCCCCATCCTTCACTACCATCCTTCCAGGATCTTGGGCGCCGGTTGGCTTTTCTGTTCCTTTTTCTCACTCGCCAGCCTGTGGATCCGTCCATCGCTTCGGGCGCCGTATTGTGAAGTGTGCTTCGTCTCGGTGCACCTCACCTGAGGTTCCAACCATGTCCAAACGCAGCGCTCTTTCACGACGCCGCTTCCTGCAAGTCGCCGCCACCGTCGCTGCTTCCTCCGCCGTAATCTCCTGTGGCCGCCGCGCCGGTCCGTGGCGCTTTTTCACACCCGGCGAGGCTCATACCATGGAAGCCCTTTGCGATCAGATCATTCCTGCCGATCAGGATCCCGGCGCCGCCTGGGCTGGCACGCTGTACTACATCGATTCCCAACTCGTCGGCCACTTCCACAAGCTTCAATCCGCTTACCGTGAAGGCCTCGCAGCCTTTGACGCTGCCTGCCTCTCCGCACGCCGCGCCGCGTTCGCCGATCTCCCCTTCGACCAGCAGACCGCCTTTCTCAATCTCCTCCCAGCATCCCTGCAACCCTTCTTCGCTATGGTCATCACCCACACCATGCAGGGCTTCTACGGCGACGCGCGCCACAACGGCAATCGCGACGCCGTCAGTTGGCGCATGCTCGGCATTCCCGTGATTCCCATCCGCGGCCGCGACCAGTACGAATTCCCCAAGAAAGGCTGACGACCACCCATGTCTTTGCCTCGCGTAAATGTCGTCATAATCGGAGCCGGAGCCGGCGGCGGCGTTGTCGCCAAGGAACTCTGCGAAGCCGGCCTCCATGTCGCCCTGCTCGAGCGCGGCCGCTGGTACACCGCCAACGATTGCCGTAAGGACGATCTTCGCAACCAGCGCACTTCCATCCTCGGCAATAATTCCGGGCCCGATGACGAACGCAACCCACGCGTCTTCGTGGATCTGGAAGGCAACCGCCACGCCGTTCTTCCCAGTGAGGGCGGCTACAGCAACAACGCCGCTTGCGTCGGCGGGGGCACGCTCACCTATGGCGCCATGGCCTGGCGCTTCCAGCCAAAAGATTTTCGTATGCGCACCACCTACGGCGCGCCCGAAGGCAGCACCCTCGACGATTGGCCCATCAGCTACGACGATCTCGCCCCCTTCTACGAAAAAGCCGAGTACGAAGTCGGCGTTTCCGGCGATGTCAGCAACGATCCCTTCAAAGGCCCGCGCGCCAAGCCTCTCCCCATGCCTCCGCTCCCTCCTACGCGCGAGTACGAAATCCTCAAGCCTGCCGCGCAGCGTCTCGGCCTGCATCCCTTCGACCTTCCCATGCTGCGCAACAGCGTTCCTTACAACGGCCGCCCTCCCTGCATGCGCTGCCGCTGGTGCGTGGGTTTTATCTGTGAAGTCGACGCCAAGTGTGGCACCCACAACACCGTCATTCCTCGCGCCCTCGCCACTGGCCTCTGCGACTTGCGTCTCGGCTGCATGGTCAAGGAAATCCTCACCAACGATCAGGGCAAAGTCACCGGCGTCTCCTATTTCGACGCCCACGACCGTCTTCACGAGCAGCCCGCCGACCTCGTCATCGTCTCCGGCGCCGCCATCGAATCCGCGCGTCTCCTCTTGAATTCCAAAAGCAAATTGTTCCCCAACGGCCTCGGCAACCGCTTCGATTGGGTCGGCCGGAACTTTCAGGGTCATGCCTATTCCGGCGCCACCGGCCTGTTCGATTTCGACACCTACGATGATGTCGGCCCCGGCGCCAACATCGCCATCTGCGATTACAACCACGGCAATCCCGGACTTCGCGGCGGCGCCATGCTCGCCAACGAATTCATTCGTCTCCCCATTCAAGCTGTGGACATGCAACCAAACGGTGTTCGCTGGGGTAAAGCCCACAAAGACTTCATGCGCAAGGCCTATCGCCGCACCATCCGAATCATGGGCCCTACGCAGGAGATGCCGGTCTTCGATTCTCGCGTGCAACTCGATCCTGTGGTCAAAGACTTCTGGGGAATGCCCGTAGCTCAGCTCTCGGGTTATCGCCATGCACATACGGTGGAAATTTCCAACGTCATGGCCACCAAAGCGGAGGCTTGGCTCAAGGAAGCCGGCGCCATCCAAACCTGGTTAAACCTCTCTGGCCGGGATCTCAGCGGCGGCCAGCATCAGGCTGGCACCTGCCGCATGGGCAGCGATCCCAAAACTTCTGTCGTCGATTCCTGGTGCCGCGTCCACGATTTCGACAATCTCCACGTCATTGATGCCAGCGTCCACGTCACCAATGGCGGCTTCAATCCTGTCCTCACTATTCTCGCGAACGCCTACCGGGTTTCCGCTCGCCTCGTGCAATCCTGGAAAGGAAAAGTCTAGCCATGGCTTTCTTCCACTCCCGTCTGGCTATCCTTGCTCTCGCCATCGGCCTCCTGGTTGTTCTCGGCCTCCCCGCCGCCAGCCTCTACTACGAATACTCCGCCGGAGAATCCTGCGCCCGCTGCCACGAAATCCGTTCCGAGCACTATTCCTGGCAAACTTCCAGCCATCGCTCTGTCTCTTGTGGTGCGTGTCACGGCGAAATCCTCACCTTCGATCCCGGCTTCCACCTCGGCAATGTCCGCCGCCTCGTTCAGCACATTCGCGGCGCTTATCGCGATCCCATTCGCCTGCGCACCGTGGACGTCAACGTCATGGTCGGCCGCTGCGAGAAATGCCATCAGCAGGAAGCCGCCCAGTGGCAGAACGGCCCCCATGGTGTCACTTACGAAAAAGTCTTCCTTGATCCCAAGCACAACCACAATCGCCTCTTGATGGATGATTGTCTCCGCTGCCACGGCATGTTTTTTGAAGGCGGCATCCGCGAGCTCGTCGCGCCGCTTAACACCGAAGGCCCGTGGAAGCTTTTGCCTGCCTCCGTCGTTCACCAACACGCCGTCCCGTGCCTCACCTGCCACTCCATCCACCGCTTCGGCGACCCGCTTCACAAACAGGATGACGACGATTCCAAAGCTAAATTCGCTGGCCGCGAAGAACTCTATCGCCCTTCACTCGCCTTCTTTGATCGCCGCGAACGCTCCAGTTTCTCCGTCGCTCTTCTTCCGCTGCCTGTGATGTTGGAATCCGGTAGGCCCGTGAAGATCAGCCCCGATACGCGACAGGCCCTCTGCTACCAGTGCCACGCGCCTCTCGCCAGCATGGAAGTGCATTCCGGCGACGATCGCACGCCCGTCGGCGTCCATGAAGGTCTCAGTTGTTTATCGTGCCATCAGAAACACGGCCAGCATACGCGCGCTTCCTGTTCCACCTGTCATCCGCGCCTCTCCAATTGCGGCCTCGATGTCGAGAAAATGGACACCACATTCGCCTCGACGAAAAGCCTCCACAACATTCACTTCGTCAAATGCCAGGACTGCCATCCCAAGGGCATCCCCAAGAAACACGTCGCCGCCAACGCCCCCCACTCCCTGTAACGCCGCCTTCCAGGCGGCCCGCTCTTGCGTTTTGTGGCACAGTCACTCATGACTGTGCTCTTGGGTCTCTGCGCCCCATCCAGGAAAACTGTCAACGCTCTCGTCTTTCCGCTTTTCGTTTTTCGCTTTTCGTTTTTCGTTTTTCGATTTACTCCTTTTCCTCACAACGTCTCGTCCATCGCGATCTCCTGCACCATCCCCTCCAGTTCCCCCTGCAATTTCGTGCGCTTACCCTGCAAATCCGAACTCTCCTTCTTCAACGCCGCCAGCCGGTCCTCTTGTCCATCCAGTTGTTTCGTGTACCTCTGCAACAGCGCTTTCTCTTCCGGGCTGCCCTTCAACGCCTTCATGTTCTCCCGCAGTCGCGCCTGATCCTTGTCAATCGCCTCCATCTCCGCCTGCCGCAATCGCATTTCCTGTTCCACGCTGGAAATCTCGCTCTTCTTCGCAATCACGCGCCGCAGCGCTTCTTCTAACGCCGGCTTGATTGTCTTCTCCTCCACAAACGCCGCCACCTGGCTGTCGGTAATCGTGCTGACATAGATGCTGGTCTCCGCGGGCCGGCTCTCCTTCACGTCCAGCTTCTCCGTCTTCCCCGGTTCCACGCTTACACGGAAGCGGTAGTACGTCGCGCCGGTGTCTTCCGGCTTCAGATCACCCGCCAGTTTCCAGTGCTCGCGAATCGGATGCTCCAAAATCACCTGGCGCGGCGTTGTGTCTGCATTGTGTAACGTGTACACCCGCTCGGACCGTTCCTCCCGCGTCACCGTCATTACTCCCTTCATCACGATGACCCGCTTCGCCGTCTTCGATTCTTCGCCCTCCTTGCTCGTCACCCGCAGCGCCGTGTCCGCGGCATACGACAGCAATCTCCGCTCGCCCGGGTGCAGAATTTCCATGATCCCTTCACCGGCAAACGAATCCTGCTCCAGGATATTGAACGTGCCGCCATCCAGTGTCAGTCCGGAAGTATTTCGCAGCCACAGCGCCCGCAGCGGTCGTCCCTGCACTTCACCATCGTCCTGCGCCGTCACCAGCGTCACTTTCTCCGCTTCGATCGGCGACTGCACAATCGGCACCAGCGCCGATTGGTTCTTCATCACCGTTATCTTCTCTTTCAAGGCGTACTCAAAAAGTTCGCCCGTATTGCTTCCAACCGCGGCCGCAGTTTCGTTCTCCAGCGCCTCGGTCGCTTCCGCCTCTTCCGTTTCCACCTCAGCGTTATCCACGCTGACTGGCGGAGGTGGGGGCGGCGCTCCGCCCACCACACCTCCGATGACTCCTCCCGCAGATCCCCCGGCAACTCCTCCCGGGACACCCCCAGCTACTCCACCTACCGCCCTCGGGATCACCATCGGGGCCACGAGTCTTCCCATCGCGGGACCAGCAGATTGGGCTTCCTCCTCCATGCTTGCTTCGTGCGCTTGCGGCGTCAGCATCACCGACTGCGGCAGCGGCACCACGGGCCGCCGTGTGTAATACGGCTGCGAAATATTCTGGATAAACGATTGCGGCGCGCCGGACACCATCGAAAGCTGCACATCCTTCCAGTCTTCTCCGACCGTGTTGTCAATAATCGCCCAGCCCTGCAAAAACGGCGTCCCCGGCGCTTTCGGCACCACGATGCGGTACGTGCTCTTCCACACCGGCACTTCGCTGATGTAGCTCACGAACAAATTCCTCTCGCCGCTGCCCGTCGCGCTGATGGTCATCCGCCGCACGTCCTTCGACCGCGTCGAACCCATTAAATTCAAGTAACGGCTCACATCCTCCCGGATTTCGCTCTCCGCCGCGCGCACCGTCACTCCCGGCCCCAACTCAAACAGCCGCAGTTCACCAGCGTCCGTGACAATCGCAAGTTGCGTCACCTCCAGCGTTCCGCCCTTGCTGCTTTCTTTCTTCACCGTCTCCACGCTGAACACTTTCCCCAGCGCGCTGGCCGTTCCGTTTCGCACCTCCACGCGCGTTCCTCGCAGCGCAATCAGGAACGCCGCGCTCGTCACGTCCTCGCTCAATGGAATCTGCAGGCTCTTCAATCGTTCGCTCAGCGGCGCCACGGAGTTGTAGCGCACCGCGCTGATCTTTCCCCCGTTCAAATCCACCACCGTCAGCGATTTCAGCACATCATTCAGTTGCGCCGTCGTGAACTCGATCCCCAGCTCCTGATTCCCGTGAACCCGCCCGCTGTGCTCGAAATAGCCTACTCCGTTCTTGTACAACACCACTTTCTTCACCGGCAGCGAAGCGTTGCCAGTCGACTCTTTCGCTTCCGCCTCTGGCTTGGCCTGTTGCACCGGCGCGGTCTGGGCGAACACCGTTTCCGCGAATAACACCGTCACACACAAGTAATGGATACGCATGGGCTAACCCCCCTTTGAGCAGTCGGATGCTGCTTCTTAGACACCAGTTGGACCGGATTTGCTCCCGCTCGTCTAACTTTTCTTGGCCGACGGGTCTTCAAATTGCCTTGCCAAGATCGGCCAGTAGCCTGTCGGCCGCAGCCGTTGCAGGTAATCCACAAAATACGCGTCCGGCCCGATCAACACCCTCGCGTGCCGCCGCTCCACGGCGCGGAGTATCTTCGCCGCCGCCACTTCCGGAGTCGTCCGCGTGATGCGATGAAAGCGGTTCAGGCTCTGCTGGCGCAACCCTTCACCCGCGTTCTTCCCGAGCCGCGCCTGATTCGCAATCGCTGTTCGCACAAAACCAGGATGCACGGTCGTCACAAAAACGTTCGTTCCCGCCAGTTCGTGCTGCAGCGATTCCGTGAATCCCCGCACCGCAAATTTGCTTGCGCAGTACGCGCTTTGCCCGATCGCTCCCACGAATCCCAACAGGCTCGACGTGTTCACGATGTGTGCGCGCTTCTCTTTCTTCAGCAGCGGCAGGAAGAAATGCACGCCGTGGATCACGCCCCAGAAATTCACGTCCATCAGCCAGCGAAAATCCTCCAGCGAAAGCTCCTCGAAATTCCCCAGCAGCGCCACGCCCGCATTGTTGAACACCACCGTCGCTCGCCCGTGCTCCGCCGCAACTTCTTCCGCGAACGCCTTCACGCTCGCCGCATCGCCCACGTCCACGCGGTGCTGCGTCACCTTGCCGCGAGCCTTTCCCAGCAGCGCAACCGTCTCCGCCAGTCCTTTGTCATTCACGTCCGAAAGCGCCAGCGACGCGCCCATCCCTCCCAATTGTTGCGCCAGGCAGCGCCCCATTCCCGATCCCGCTCCCGTGATCACCGCGACGCTTTCACTCAAGAATGACATCGGCGCACCCGCATGTGTGATTTCACTGCGATTTCCTGGCGGAGTCTTTCATCGAAGCAGCGGCCCCACAGCGTTCTCATACCACATTTCACGCGCGCCCAGCCAGCGCCTCCGTCACACGCGCTTCCTGGATTTCTGGTTTTCGGGAGGGCACGACTTCACAGTTTGCGAAAAGAGTATGATCCCGTCATTCCGAACGGAGTCTGCGTAGTGAGGGACGGTTTTGCATCGCACGTCTTTTGTGCGATGCATCTCTCTTTTCTTGGGTTCCGCTGAGGTCTGCTGGCATTACCGCGGATTTATTTTAGGGAACGAGTTCAATGAGATTTTCCGGGTACGCTATTCGCACCAGGTTCCGCCCCGCGCGTTTTGCTTCGTACAGCATCTGGTCGGCTTTGCGCACCAGCGCCGAAAAATCCTGCACATCCTTGCCCTGAAATCCCGCCACCCCGAAGCTCGCCGTCACGCTCACGCTTTGCCCCGCCAGCGGGAAACACAGCGCGCCAAATTGTTCCCGGAAGCGGTTCACCGCCACTTCCACGTTTTCTGGTTCCACGTGCGTCACCACCAGCAGAAATTCGTCGCCGCCCAGCCGCCCGCAAATGTCCGAAGCGCGCGTGTTTTTCTTCAATCCTTCCGCGAATGTCTTCAGCACCGCGTCGCCCGCGTCGTGCCCGAACGTGTCGTTGATCCTCTTGAAATTGTCAATGTCGCCGATCACGACCCACAGCGAGTAGCCGTGTCGCGCCGCCCCGCGCAATTGCTTCGACGCCCAATCCTCGATCGCCCGCCGGTTCGGCAATCCCGTCAGGGGATCCGTGCGCGCCGCCTGTTCCAACTTCTCGTTCTTCGCCGCCAGTTCGCGGTTCAGGTCCACAATCCTTCTTCCCACTCCGATGCGCGCCAGCATCTCTCCCGGATCGAACGGTTTCGTCAGGTAATCGTCCGCGCCCGCTTGCAGCCCTTTCACCACGTTGTCCTTTTCCGTGTTGCTGGTCATCAGGATTACGTAAGTGTACGGCCGCGTCTTATCCGCGCGTATGCGCTGGCACAATTCCGGCCCCGAAATATCCGGCATCATCCAGTCGGTAATCACGATGCACGGCGCGTGCTCCTCAATCATGTGCAACGCTTCCTGGCCGTTGCGCGCAAACAGCAGCGAATACGGCTCCGCGCACAGCACTTGCTCGACGAGTTTCCGGTAGACCGGCGAATCGTCCACCACCATTACTTCGTATTTTGAGCTAGGGGCGTTCATGCCTTTTTCGCCGCGAAGGACACCGTCCGCGCGCAAGTTCACCTTGTTTTCCGGGAGCGTGCTTCCTTCCAATCTAGCAGGGGCTTTCCACCGGTGGGCGCCGCCGCGCACATTTTGCGCTAAAAAGGCAATATCGCATTGGTTTTTTGGGCGCCGTTTATTATAAGCCGCTACGTCTTTCTTCCGTAAACCAGCAGCGCTCCTTCCGCCTTGAACGCCTTCAGGTGCGCAGCATCGCGGAACCACCGCCCCGTATACGTTTCCGGCGATGGCGAAGGGTCGGCAACGCGCTCGTGCGCAATCTCCGCGAATCCGGCCTCGCGAAATAGCCCGCTCCACTCCTCCGCCGAATGCAGTTTTGTCGCCACCTGGAGCAATTCGCCCCACTGGTGGCAATGCGGATTGTCGCGGTAGTAGTTGATCAGAATCCACGCCATGCCGCCGGGGCGCAGCACGCGAAACATCTCCTTCACACCCTTGCCCGGTTCGGGCCAGTAGTACGCGGACTCCACCGAGATCGCGTGCGTGAAAAAATTGGGCTCCCAGGGAATCTCGCCCACTTCGCCGGTTACATACAGGACGTTGTCGTGCTCCAAGCTGCCGCGCCGCGCCACGCGGATCATCTCATCGGAAATGTCCATGCCCACGACGCGTCCTTCCGGCACCATCCGCGCGATCCGTCGCGAAAGCCATCCCGCGCCGCAGCCCACGTCCAGCACATTTTCCGCCGGACCCAGCCGCATCTTCTCCAGCACCGGCAGCGTGATCGGCAAGTGGTCTTCTTCCATGCCCTCGCCGCGCCCCGCCTCTGCCCAGCGGTTGAACTCTTCGCGCAGATTCTGTGTGTTGGATTCGGTCATCGTCCTAACAGGTTGCTGAAATACTCTCTTTCTTTAGGAGGTGGGGGCTTCAGCCCCCACGTAAGCGATTCCGAATGAGTCGGTCTCCGTAGACCCTGGGCTTCAGCCCAGGGCGCGAAGCGCCCCTGAAGCACGGTCGAAGCACTTTTTCAGGACCCAGCTAATGGCCCCTCCCGTATTCGGATGACCTCAGAGTATCAAACCGTCCGGCCACACGCAGTGCAGAAGTGCGCGCCAGGACAGGCAAACGTGCCGCACTGGCAGCAGAACCGTCCACCGGCCGGCACCGCGACCAGCCTCACCGGACTATACGGCTCCGACGTGCAGGCCCACACGAGCGCAATCACCCAGCCGATCACCGTCCATCCCAGGAACAGGTTGAGCAGGATGATTCCCGCGGCGTCGCGCTTATCTCGCCCAATGATGGTCGGCAGGAAATACAGAAGAACCAGAAAAAGCAGGGTCAGCACAGGGCACCCCTTTCACTTCGACCTCGGCGCCGCAGACACCCCTGCGCGCCTCTGTCCATTGATACGCATGCGCTTTGCAAAATGTTTCCAGGGCCATCGTGCCCATGTCCGCCCTCCTCATGTAGTGGCCGGTCTTCAGACCGGTTCCTGGGTTTCTCCTGTCCGTGTAGGGGCCGCCTTCTACCTGCCCGCCGTAGGAGGGAGGCGGGCCGCTCTTCCGGTCCCGTGCCCGGCTTCCGCCCGTAGGGGGCACGATATATCGTGCCCCCGAACGGCATCATGGTCCTGTACCTGTAGGCGCCTGACTTTAGTCAGGCCGTACGGACGATGGTGTATCATCGGAATTCAGAGGAAGCACGATGAGCGTCATATTGGATTCACAGTTTGCCACGGTCGAGGACACGGCGGCGATCCTGGGCGTTTCGGACGCGCGATTGAAGCGATTGCTTCGCCTAGCCGGCCCAAAGGCAGAGGCAGAGCATGCCAAGTCGGCGGCAGGCATTAGGGCGAGGGCGAACGGCAAGTTCAAGTTGAAGAGAGCAACATCGGGCGCAAGCCGAAAGAAGCACAAGCGTGGCAAAACGAAAAAAGCCGCGCACTGAAGTCTTCCTGAATATTCCCTCCCTCAGAATTCCCTCCCACCGGTGATTTCAACCGGCCTGGACGTCTCTTCCCGCCGACCCGATTTGACAACGCGCGTGGACTCAAATGGGCCACGGGCTGCAAGCCGCCACGGAGGCATCACCCATTGGCTTTCGACCGCTCGACCCGTCGGCTGCCCACCGTTTTTGATTGCCATTGCGGTTGCATTTAGCAAAGTGTAACAATCACTCAACTTGATTCGCTGTTTTGGTAATCGGGTCCTAAGCTGGGCTTATTAATTGCCACTAAATGGTAGGATGATACTTTTGTGTTTGTCCGTTTTCGGAGTGGTCCAGGAACCAGTCGTAGATACGCAGACCGAGAGGACTACAATGACAGTTCCCAACATCGAGCCGAAGACAACCGGTAAGGTCCCGACGAAGCTACTCGATTTCGACCACAAAAACCCTCGTCTCATCGAAGATGGGATTGAAGATCCTAACGATTCTCAGATCATAAAAGTGCTGGCCGACGGTTCCGATTTGTCCGAACTGGTGGCATCAATTGCTGCAAACGGCTACATTGACATCGAACCGCTCATCGTCCAGCGCATTGGCCAGCGATTTCGCGTACTTGAGGGCAACCGCAGGCTGGCCGCGATCCGCATCCTACAACAACCTACTCTGGCGAAGGGTACGGGCATCACGGTACCGGCAATCACTGCGGAGGCCAAAAAGTCTCTGAGCAAGGTGACTGCCTACGCCGTCTCCAACCCCGACCAAGCCCGCGATTTTATCGGGTTTAAGCACATTAACGGCCCACACAAATGGGACGCGATTGCGAAAGCTAGATTCGCCGCCGACTGGTACAGGAAGGAGCGTGATAAAGGTATCACACTCGAGAAAATCGCCCGCCGACTCGGCGATGGTCACGACACCGTAGTGAGACTGGTCAACGGAATGTTTGTCCTCGACCAGGCCGAAGAAATGAAAGTGTTTGAGATGAAGGACAGATATCCCGGAAGGAAATTTGCCTTCTCACATCTCTACACTGCGCTTACCCGGCCAGGCTACCGTGAGTTCCTTGGGCTCCCCGAGGAGTGGCGTGCCGAAGACCCGGAGCCAAATCCCGTTCCAAAAAATAAGATCGAAAACCTGCGTCTGGTCATGCTCTGGCTCTACGGCTCCAAATCCGACGATATTGAGCCCATCATTAATTCACAGAATCCAGATATCAAGAATCTTGGGGCCGTCCTTTCGAATGCGCGCGCCAGAACGACAATGATTCTTCGCGGCGATCTGCGTGAGGCGTATGCACAAGTCGAACCCAAGGGAGCTCGCTTTGAGGCGGCGCTGATAAACGCCAAGCAAGAGGCCGAGAAGGCAATGTCCCAGATTGCGGGATACGATCCCACCGACGTCACGTTGCTTGAGATCGGAGAGGACCTTCGGAAAACGAGCGAACAGCTATTCTCTAGCATGTCTTCCATGACGAAGAAGGCCACTCCCAAGAAGGGCAAGAAGTAATGATGCTGGCCATCCCTGATACAACAGTCCATGTGACGAAGCTAGCGGATTGGCTCGAACTGAACACGCTTAGTTGCCAGGACGGACGATTCGGTTTTGGCACACTGCTTTCCGCGGCCGATTTAGCGAAAGAGGATCAGGCCGAAGACATCGCGGAAGACGATACCTTGGATGAGGCGCTCGTACTTTCGGCACAGGCTGAGATTAAGCAGCGGAGCAAGGTCGTCGGCCCTGACTACCCGTTCCAGATTGACGAAAACGGCCAGTCCATGCACCTTGTTGCCAATGTCAGCGACACCGGCGCGGCTTACTTGCTGTGCTTGTTTCTCTCACACGCCAAAGACAGAACCATCGTTCCCAGAGAGCTCGCCCCGAAAATCACCAATAAGGCCCGCGATCTCTTTCAGGCGTGCGCAACTGTCGCCGCCGGCGGATTCGTTCAGGGCACCGCGATCTCTTTCGGATGGCCCCGCCCCAATAAGACCAACTTTCTTAGGGCCCTTCATAGAGTCTACAAATTATTCGGTGACGGCAAACCACTCAAGCGACCGCGGCCAGCTGCTTCCAAATACGTCAAGGACGATGGCATCGATGTGATCGCATGGCGTCCTTCTGCGGACGGTTTGCCTGGCACGCAGTACCTGCTCGGGCAGGCTGCGTCTGGTGAAGATTGGATAAAAAAGAGCGTGGTCACCGAGAGCAAGCATTTCCATAATTATTGGTTCAAGGTCCAACCCAGCTGCCAGCACCAGGACGCCATGTTTATGCCGTTCTGCCTCGAGCCAATTGCGAATGACGCCACCGCGAGCTACGAAGAGGTCCTCATAGACCACATGCAAGACCTCAGCTATCGCTTTGGGAACGTGTTCTACAGGTATAGAGTCGCTCAGTTCGTAGCGGACGGAATGCGACTCCACAGAGAAGGCCCGCACACAATCGAACGCGCAAGGGATTTTCCTAAAATAGTAAGATGGGTCAGGAACTACCGAAAAAGGCTGCTTGCGGCATGATTACCCCCCGCCATCGCTTCCACTCGATCTGCCCATATTTTGCAATGTTCCCGGAGACTTTTGTCCGGCGCAACCTGCTCGCCTGGTCGAAGCGCGACGACATCGTGCTCGATCCGTTTTGCGGCCGGGGTACAACGATATTTGAGAGCCTGTTGAACGGACGCCGAGCAATCGGGTGTGATACGAACCCCGTTGCGTTTTGTCTGTCCCGGGCCAAGGCTGCGCCCCCTACACTCATTGAGGTGCTTGATCGCATAGCTACCCTGGAACACAAATGCACGAGACATCGGCGCAATCCCAAGGAACTCACTGACGAGTTCTTTCGCCTATGTTTCCAGAGAGACACGCTGCGCCAAATCACTTATCTGATGAGCAAGCTGAAGTGGCGCGAAGATCAAGTAGACTGTTTCATTGCTGCGCTCGCTTTGGGGTGCCTTCACGGCGAGAGCCACCGCACCGAACTGTGCTTCAGCAACCGCATGCCGCGCACGATCAGTACGAAGCCAGCTTATTCAGTTCGATGGTGGCGGGAGCACGGCTGCACTCCGCCTCGGCGCGACGTTTTCTCCATCTTACGCAAAGCAGCTAAGTACCGCTACGAATCTACTCCCCCCACAACAAGAGGAAGAGTCGTTGAGGGGGACGCTCGCCAAGCATTTACAATGCTGAAGGCGTACAAACAACGCGTAAACCTGGTCATTACCTCGCCGCCCTACCTCGACATCACTGACTACCACGAAGATCAGTGGCTCAGGCTATGGTTTCTTGGCGGCCCTTCAAGGCCCGTCGGCGGCCAAGGTAAAGATGATCGTCATCGGCGGATAGATGCATACTGGCAGTTTCTCCGTGAAGCTTGGAGCGGAATAGCACCGCTTCTCGGGCGCTCGGCGCAGGTGATAGTTCGAATCGGTGGCACGCGCCTGGACGAACAAGAATTGCGGGAAGGTCTGTTAAGTTCGCTAAATTCTAGTGGGCGCGGTTTCAAGCTGGCCGAATCTCACCAAACAGAAATCAAGAACGGTCAGAGACGTGTCTTTCAGGCAATTCCAACTGCGGCAACCGTGGAACATGATTTCAGGTTCAGGGCGATTTAGAGACGGCAGGTGGCGCAGGCTTAACGCGCTGAGACAACCCCGGGTGGCATACCCATGCGGTTTGCGCAAGGGCGGGCGCTCTTCTATCTTCTCCGCACGCCCCTCGTACCAGTTTCGAAACTAGTACCCACTAAATAATAGTAGACAAACGGTAAATACTATGCTATCATGTGCTGTGAATACTCGGCACAAGCCCGCCCGCACCCCGCAGTTCTCGACCACGTATGCCCTTAATACCGACAGTCCGCAAGAATATCAAAACAAAGGCTTTGCAGACCAAAACAGCCAAATGCTAAGTCCCTTGTTTTCACGCTCTTACGCATTCTTGCTCCCACAACCCCTTTGTTTTGACACTCTTCACGAAAACACCCGGGGGCATGGGTACTCAATCGCCAACAATTCCTTACCGAATCGGAACGCGGAATGCTCCAACCCCCTTAATGGGAGAGGGGCGAGGCGGACTGCGGGCGGGGGCGCTTCATGATGAACATTAGGGGAATCATGGCGAGGCAGACCATGCCGAGGATCCAGTACACATCGATGAAGGCGAGCATGGCGGCCTGGCGCTGCACTTCGCCGTACAACATTAATTGGGCCTGCTGCGCGGCGGTGGCCATGCTGGAGCCGCGGATGTGCAACATGGCGGTGAGTCCGTGGAGCGCGGCGCGATATTGGGGATCGAGCGGGGTCATGTGGCCGACGAGCATGTTCTGGTGGCGCTGGGCGAGGCGCGCCTGCAGCGTGGTGACCAATGAAATGCCGACGCTGCCGCCCAGGTTGCGCGCCAAATTGATCAGGCCGGTGGCGTTGTTCATGCGCTCCTTGGGCACGTAGGAAAAGGCCATAACGTTGATGGGCACGAACATAAAAGCCATGCCGCCGCGCGAAATCATCCACACCCACACAAACGTCCAGAAGCTGGTGGTCAGATTGAGTTTGGCAAGCTGGAACATGCCCACCCCCAAAATCACCAGGCCGGTTACCACGAGCCAGCGGGGATCGCGGCGCGTCATCAACCGCCCGACGATCGGCAAAGTGATGAGCGTAATGACGGCGCCGGGAGAAAGCACATAGCCGCTGAGCTGCGCGGTGTAGCCATTGAGGGTTTGCAGCATGACGGGAAGAAGCACGGTGGTGCCGTACAAGACAATGCCGAGCGCGAACATAAAGAACGTGGCAGTGGCGTAGTTGCGGTCGCGGAAGAGATGCAGCTCGATGACCGGATCTTTGTGGTGAAGCTCCCAAAGAACCGTGCCGATAAGGCCGATGGCGCAAATCACCGAGCACCATACGATGAAATGGGAACCGAGCCAGTCGTCGCGCTGGCCCTTATCGAGAACGACCTGGAGGAAGCCGAGGCCGACGCTGAGGAGACCGAGGCCAATGTAATCAATTTTGAGGCGCTGGCCATTGTTTTTGCCGGAGACGTGCGAGGGATCGATGATGAGGGCGGTAGTAAGAATGATGGAAAGAAGTCCGACGGGAATGTTGATGAAGAAAATCCAGCGCCAGGAATAGTTGTCGGTGATCCAGCCGCCCAGCGTGGGCCCAATGATTGGCGCGACGACGACGCCCATGCCGTAGACCGCCATGGCCATGCCTTGTTTTTGGCGCGGGAAGCTTTCAACGAGGATGGCTTGGGAAACGGGTTGCAAGCCGCCGCCGCCCGCTCCCTGGAGGACCCGGAAGAAAACGAGCAAGGGAAGGCTGGGAGCAAGGCCGCAGAGGAGCGAGCTGACGATGAAAATCACCACGCAGCTGATGTAGAAACGCTTGCGGCCAAAGAGGCGGGAGAACCAACCGGTGAGCGGAAGAACGATGGCGTTGGAAACGAGATACGAGGTGAGGACCCAGGTGCTCTCGTCAATTCCGGCGGAAAGGCTGCCGGCAATGTGGGGAAGAGCGACGTTGGCGATGCTGGTGTCCAGCACCTCCATGAAGGTGGAGAGCATCACCGTGAAGGCAATCCACCACGGATTGATGTGTGGATGCCAGGCATCCGGCACGGCGAGATCGGCTTGAGCGAGGCTGCTCATACGCGAAGTCCTGCCTATTCGGGAGCAGGAGTGCGGCGATGACCCGTCTCCGCGGGATGCTGAAGGTCAACAGGAGCGATTGCGGAAAACAAGAATCGCTCGCGGAGAAGTACCACAAAAAGTATAGCGCAGCGGGGGAAAGATGGAATGTGGCGTGTATCACAACCGCGGAAGAGCCGCGAAATCACGAAATTGCGGGGTGCAACTCAGGAACTTGACGCGGGAAAGAGTTTCTTGAATTCGGGATCGTCGTGAAGGATTTTGAGATCAGGATCCTGGAGGGGCCAATCAAAATTGGCATAACCCACCGCGAAACACCGGCGCAGCATCTCGAGGGCCTCTTCGCGCCTGGCGAGAATGCCGTAGGTACAAGCCACATTATAAAGAATGTTGGCGTCATTGGGGCGTAGCGCGGCGGCCATTTGGAGCTGGCGGACGGCGTCATCAACGCGGCCCAGATTCGCGTAATCGGCGGCGAGGAGGCTGCGGGCGCGCACATCTTCGGGAACCATTTCGAGCTGGCGCTCGAGTATGAGCATTTCCATTTCGCGGTAGTGCTTGTTTTCCTTGTCGCGGCCAAGGCGCTGGAGCGCATTGGTGTAAGGAATGTAGACGTTGTAATCGTCGCCGTTGGCGGCGATGGCCTTCTCGATCAACTCGGCGGCTTCCTCGAAACGCCCGGAAGCGAAATAGGCGCGCCCGAGAACGTTGTAGGAACCTTCGCAATCGGGTTTGCGGGCGATTGCGCGGCGCGCCAGGTCGATGGCTTCCTGGTGGTTATGCTGGGCATAGCAGAGGCGGGCGCGCGCCACCAGAGCTTCGGCAAGTTGCGGATCAAGTTCGAGGGCGCGATTGCAAGCGGCCTGACTGCGTTCCAGCCACTTCGGATCCTGATCGCGGAATTCGAGGATCATGGCGCAGAGATAGGCAACACCGGCGTGCGCGAGAGCGAAGTTGGGATCGAGTTTGATGGCCTGCTCGTACATCTGGAGAGCAAAATCGAGGCTCTCACGGCGGGCATAGCTGCGGCCCCGCAGGAAAAAGTCGTAGGCCAGTGAGTTTTCGGTGGGCTTTTGCGCGATCTTTCTTTCTTCCTGAGGCGTGAGGTTAATGCGGAAAGCTTGCGCGATGCTGCGGGCGATTTCGTCCTGGACTTCAAAGACATCGGCCATTTCGCGATCGAAGCGCTGCGCCCAGACGGTGTGGCCGGATTGCGATTCGACGAGCTGAGCGGTGATGCGAAGGCGGTTGCCGGCGCGGCGGAGCGTGCCGCTGAGAACGTAGGAAGCTCGCAATTCGTGGCCAACCTGGGGAGCGGTGACGGACTTGTCGCGGTAAGGGAGGATGGCGGGGCGTGGAAAGACTTTCAGATTCTTGATGTTGGCAAGCTCGGTGATGATGTCTTCGGTCATGCCATCGCGAAGGTATTCGTCTTCCTTGGCGGAACTCAGGTTTTCAAAATAGAGGACGGCCACGGACTTGGTGGCAGGATCGGAAGACGCTTCCGGGACCGAAGGAAGATAGGAGGGGCGCAGAGGAGCGGAGCGCTTGCCGGACTCGAGGTCGCGCTTAAGGCGTTTAAGATCGGCGCGGAGTTCGGCGGCGGATTGGAAGCGGAGGTCGCGATCTTTTTCGAGAGATTTGGAGATGATATTGTCGAGCGCCTCAGGGATTTCGGGATTGCGGGACCGAGCGGAATCGGGAGTGCTGTTGAAAATAGCATTGAAAATGACGGCGGGAGTGGCACCGGTGAAGGCCTGCTTGGCAGTGGCCATTTCATAGAGGACCGCGCCGAAGGAAAAAAGATCGGAGCGGGGATCGAGTTCATCACCGCGAGCCTGCTCGGGAGACATGTAGGAAACCGTACCCATCGAAGTGCCGGGAGTGGTGAGACCGGGATTGAGGACGGTGCTTTCCCGGCCGCCGGTGTCGGCAGAGGAAAGAGAGTTGGTCTCTTCGGAGACGACGGCAGCGGTGAGTTTGGCGAGCCCGAAATCGAGGACCTTGGCCTGGCCGGAACTGGTGATGAAGATGTTGGCGGGTTTGATATCGCGGTGGGTGATGCCGCGGGTGTGGGCGTGATCGAGGGCATCGGCGACCTGGATGGAAATGTCCAGGAGACGATCGAGGCGCAGCGGTTTGGCGCCGATCATGTGGCGAAGGGTTTCGCCTTCCAGGAGTTCCATGACAATGAAAGGTTTCTCCTCGCCGGGCTCGCTGATTTCGTGAATGGTGCAAATGTTGGGATGGTTGAGAGCAGCGGCGGCGCGAGCTTCGCGCAGGAAGCGGTCGAGGCTGAACTTATCGAAGATGGCGTTGGTAGGGAGGAATTTAAGCGCGACGGTGCGATCGAGAATGGTGTCGCGGGCAGAATAGACGACACCCATTCCACCACCGCCCAGCTTATGAAGGATGCGGTAATGAGAAATTGTCTGGCCAATCATGCTGAAACCGACCCAGCGTACCGGGGAATGATGATAGGAGGAATCGGAGGGGGTGTCAAAGAGGATGAAAACGGGAAAAGGGGAGGGAGAGAGAGGGAGTTCCAAAATGGGCATTTGCACAGTATTTGTTGCAATTGTGGATAACTAGACAGTGAATTAGCTGAAATGGACTTGACTTAAGGCGAATATAAAGCGAACATGGACCAGCCCTTGAGGGTGCGTGCAATAGGGGAGGGCGGGCGCTCGGGAGACGGCCATGAACGGAGCAGGCGTTGAGGAAATGCAATGCGGAAACGGCGACCAGTTTTTCGAGGCGCTGAAACAGTATTGGGGCTACGACGGATTCCGGCCGAGGCAGGAAGAGGTGGTGCGGAGCCTGGCCGCGGGGCGGGATGTGTGCGTGGTGATGCCGACAGGAGGAGGCAAGTCTCTGTGCTACCAGTTGCCGGCGGTGCTGGAGGAGAAAAGGACAGCGGTGGTGATATCGCCGCTGATCGCGCTGATGCAGGACCAGGTGGCGCAGCTCCGCCAGATGGGTATTTCCGCGGTGTTTCTGAATAGCGCGGTGGTGGAGGCGGACCGCAGCGAAATCAAGCGCAAAGCTGCTGCCGGGGAGTATCGCCTGATGTACGTTTCACCGGAACGCGCCGTGATGGAGGGCACGGCTGCGTGGCTGAAGAATGTGCCCGTATCCTTCTTCGCGATTGATGAGGCCCACTGCATCTCCGAATGGGGGCATGAGTTCCGGCCAGAATACCGGCAACTGAGCAAGCTGCGCGATCTCTTTGCCGACCGCCCGATCGCCGCGTTCACAGCCAGCGCCACGCAACAAGTGCGTCACGACATCGTGGAGCAGTTGCGGTTACGCGATCCGCTGAAGTCCGTCTCCAGCTTCCGGCGCGAGAATCTTCGTTATGTTGTGAAGAAGTGCGAGCGGGGCATGCAGGACGACTGCGTGGTGGAAGCGGTGAAGCGAGCGAAAGAAGGCAACGTGATCGTCTATGCGCCAACGGTGGCGCGGGTTGGTGAAGTGATTGATCTCCTGGAGGAAAGCGGCATCGCCGCAGTGGGCTACCACGGGCAAATGGATAGCACGGCACGCCGCGAGAATCAGGAGAAGTGGATGAGCGAAGAGGTGCGCGTGCTGGTGGGCACGATTGCGTTTGGGCTGGGAATCAACAAGCCAAACGTGCGCGCCGTGGTGCGGCTGGGACTGCCGGACAGCATCGAGCAGCTTTATCAGGAGATGGGCCGCGCGGGGCGCGATGGGTTGCCGGCGGACTGCTATCTATTTTGGGAAAAGAAAGACAATGGACTGCGGGCTTACTTCATCAACCAGATTCAGGATGAGAAGGAAAAAGAGCGCGCGTGGCGCCGGTATGACCAGATGCAGGAGTTCGTTGCTTCCGGGAAATGCCGGCAGAAAGGGATTTGTGCGCACTTTGGGGAGGTGACGAAGTGGGAGAGTTGCGGGGTGTGCGATGTTTGCGGCGGGATGCCGAAATGGCTGGAGGAAAAGAAAGGCGCTTCGCAGCGAAACACAGTACTGCAGCGTGCCATGACACCGCGGCGAAACACGACACCTTACCGAAACCCGCAGGGCAGCCAAAGCCCCGGCCGGGTTCTGGAAATGGCGAGATTTGAGATGAATCCGACGGTATGGGTGGACGAGGAGTTGCGGGAATTCTTGCGGGAGTGGCGCAGGAACGCGGCGCGGCAAAAGATGACGGCGGCGTTTGTGGTTATGCATGATGCCACGCTCGATGCGCTGTGCCAGGCTCAGCCGAGAACCATTGCGGAATTGCGTAGGATTTCCGGGATCGGAGAGAAGAAGTGCGAGATGTATGGAGAAGAGATACTGGAAGTGTTGCGGCGATTTGGGCGCGGAGAGCGAGCCAGCAAGGAATGGCGCGCGCGGCCTTCGACACCCTCGCTGGAGACGAAGGATTTGCTTGAGAAGGGGCATAGTTTTGAAGAGGTCGCGCAGATTCGCGGGAGGAAGGTGTCGTCGGTGGTGGCGATGGTCGCGGACTTGATTGAGAGAGGTGAAACGGATTTCAAAGCGCAGTGGGTCGATGCGGCAAAGTACAAGGAGATTCAGGAAGCGAGTACGCGGGTCGGAATGGAATGGTTGAAGCCGATCAAGGATGCTTTGCCGGAAGAGATCAGCTATGACGAGATTCGGCTGGTGGTGGCGGAGTTGCGCCGCCAAGACAGGCGCAAGAGCGAGAAATCTGAAGGCTGACAGAGCGTGTAGAAGGGCTTAGCGATTAAAGCTGGGAAAACGGGCAAGAGCAAGCGGTGTTCACCATGAGTTGAGTTGTTCTGGGGTCCTGCCACAATCCCTCCACTACGCGACCCGGCGCGCCAGAGTGCGGCGCGCAAGATAAAGCCGGGCCGCTTCGGTCGGGATGACGGTTCCTAAGAGCCGGGCAAGAGGACAGTTGACAACGCTAAGTCTATATATGTAGACTTATGGCATGCTGGCTTACCTACGAATGTCGCGACAAACAATTCGACTGCTGGAGGCGCTGTTGTCCTCGGCAACCTCTTGGCATTATGGCTACGACCTTAGCCGCGGAACAGGACTGAAATCGGGCACGCTATACCCGATCCTGATGCGGCTTACGGAGCGGGGCTGGCTGGAGGCACGTTGGGATGCCGCCGAGCCTGGCCGTCCGCCTCGGCACATGTACCGGCTCACGGGAGCGGGGGTGAAAGCAGCTCGGGAGCAAATGCGCGCGAAGCCCTCGTGGGCCGCAACGAAAGCGGCCGTTGGGCAGGGAGTTGGTCAATGAAGCGTGTGCTGGCTGGGCTGACGCGTGGGTTATTGCGAGCTGCCGCTGCCATTGGCCCGGAAGAGAAGAGCGACTGGCTTGCGGCGGTGCTCGCGGAGGTGGAATCGATTGAGGGACACTGGGAGGCCTTGCAGTGGGCATGGGGCGCGGTTTTCTTTGCGTGCCGCTGCCGGATTCTGGTTGGGCTGGGCATTATGCGGGAGAACATCATGATGAGCAGAGCTTCGGTTGCTTCCGTCGCGATATTTTTCGTGGTTGTGGGACTGCTGTTTACGATTCCTAGTTTCCGCGATGCGGCCGCGATGGGCCCGACAACGATCAAGATCGCTTTTGGACAGACGGGCTTGAGCGACGGCGAATTGCGACAGATGGCGGCCAAGGCAGAGCAGCGCGGCGATGCATCGGCAATGGCATTTGTGGCGATGAAGTTGGAGGGTCCCGAGGAAGGCATGCGGTTAGGGAAAAAAGCTATTGCGATGAATCCTTCGCTCGCGTGGATCAAGTATTTCATCATCTATGACAGATGGCGCACGGACAGGCCACGGGACATGTTTGGGCCGGAAGTGCATGAAGTGATCGCTGCCGATCCGGACAATGCGCTCGGGTACGTGCTGTTGGCGAGCTGGCTGCGCCGGACGGACCAGTCGCTCTCGACGCATCGGGCGGAATGGGAAGTAGCAATGGAGAAAGCGTTCTCCGCGAGAGTGTATGACGATTATCTGAACCGCGGGCTGCAACTTGACCGTGAAATCATCCGGGATCACAAGACGTCTCCCTTTGTCGCTCCCTGGTCCATGGAATCCTGGGCGTTCCCCGATGTCCTTGAGATAGAGCGCTATAGCAACCAGTTGATCGCGTCTGGCGATGCGCAGGCATGCGCACGGGCCGCCCGGTTTGGCGACATGATGCAAAGCGGACAATCGGATATAGAGACGATCGTCGGGCAAGACATTCAAGGACGCGCGCTTGGTGTACTGGCAAAGAAATTCGACCTGGCGCTCGTCGCGCCGAAAGGGCCGCCGACGCGTGTACCCAGGGATGAACTTGAGAACCTGCCGTTTGCGATGGCAGACGCGGTCGTGGTGCAGGTGGGGCTTTTGTTTGGCGGCCTAGCGGTACTGCTGGTCGCGGGTTGCGCTGCAGCTTTGTTTCTGAGACGCAGCAAATCCGCGAAGCTGGAGCGTTTGCTTCGCGTTGCGGCGATCACGGGCGTGGCAGCCGCGCTGGTCGCGTTGCTTGCGTATCTTCCATTCACGATGGCCTATTCTTCCTACTTACAGGCCAAGACGGCGCATGTGGCGTTCGCTAAGATCATTCCGTTCGCCGGTTTCGGTTTTCTTCCCACGATGTTGAACGAGTTCTTTACAACGTTCCAGGGGCACGTGTATTTGTGGTCGCTAGTGATCCTCCTGGGCGCTGCGATCCTGGTGAGGCGAGTGGTGGTTCACATGCAGAGTGCCAGGACGAGGCCGGCATAGTTGCAGTTGTCAAGGCCTGACGGGAAATCGAACAATCAACAAGCGTGGTGTTGCTGGACTCGTTCTTTTCATGGAGGCAATGCGAAAAGCAGATCCCTCGCTTCGCTCGGGATGAAAAATACCGGTTAGGAAGACTCGATGGCGGGACGCAGAAAAAAAGAGGGCGGGAACTGGATCCCGCCCTCGCGTTGACTTGAATTGTATGAGTTACAGCAACGGCGCTTTGCCGTTGAAGCGGGCGGCGGGGCCGAGTTCCTCTTCGATGCGGAGGAGTTGGTTGTATTTGGAGATACGGTCGGTGCGGGAACCGGAGCCAGTCTTGATCTGGCCCGCGGCGGTGGCGACGGCGAGATCGGCGATGAAGGTGTCTTCGGATTCGCCGGAGCGGTGGGAAATTACGGATTTGTAGCCGGCCTTGCGGGCGAGCTCGATGGCGTCAATGGTTTCAGTGACCGTGCCGATTTGATTGAGCTTGATGAGAATGGAATTGGCGATACCTTCGTTGATACCGCGAGAGAGGCGCTCGGTGTTGGTGACGAAGATGTCGTCACCGACGAGCTGAATCTTCTTTTTGGAGGATTTGGAGCCGAGGGATTGCGTGAGGGTTTTCCATCCAGCCCAGTCATCTTCGGCCATGCCGTCTTCGAGGGAAACGATGGGATATTTCTCTACCCATGAGGTCCAGTAGGCGGCCATCTCGGCGGAGGAGTGCTGGGATTTATCGGACTTCTTGAAAATATATTTGCCGGAAGCCTTGTCATAGAACTCACTGGCCGCGGGATCAAGAGCGATGGAAACCTGCTCGCCGGGTTTGTAACCGGCGGCGACGATGGCTTCCAGAACAATCTGGATGGCTTCTTCGTTGGATTTGCAACTGGGAGCGAAGCCGCCTTCATCGCCGACGGCAGTGGAATAGCCGTGCTTTTTCAGGGCAGCTTTCAGGGAATGGAAGACTTCAACGCCCCAGCGGAGCGCTTCGCTGAACGTGGGTGCGCCAATGGGCATGGCCATGAATTCCTGGAAGTCAACGGAGCTGTCGGCATGGGCGCCACCATTGAGGATGTTCATCATGGGAACAGGAAGAAGATTGCCGGAAGTATCGGTGGAGTAGCGGGAAAGATATTTGTAGAGCGGCTGCTTGGCGGCGACGGCCGCAGCGCGAGCAGCGGCCATGGAAACGGCGAGGATGGCGTTGGCACCGAGGCGGGATTTGGTGGGCGTGCCGTCGAGGGTGATGAGCTTGTGATCGAGGGCGCGCTGGTCAGCGGCGTCGGTACCGGTGACCGCTTTGGCGATTTCGGTATTGGCGTTGGCGACGGCTTTGAGGACGCCTTTGCCAAGGTATTTGGACTTGTCGCCATCGCGGAGTTCGAGAGCTTCGTGTTCGCCGGTGGACGCGCCGGAAGGAACGATGGCGCGACCGAAAGCGCCGGATTCGAGAAGAACGTCGGCTTCGACAGTGGGATTGCCGCGCGAGTCAAGGACCTGGCGGGCATGAACGCGGGTGATTTTCGTGGACATATAGATAGTGTCTCCTGAGAGATTTGCAACAGATGATTGTAGCAGAGGGGGGGGCGGGGGGAGAGTGATGACCGACACAGACAGCTTGACTCGTGACTCGTGACTCGTGACTCGTGTAGAGCGACCAGTGGCCAGCGACCAGTGGAAGACCAAGAGCGGCCCGCCGCAGAAGGCGGGCACTAGCTTGTTTAGGGAAGGACGTCAATGCTGATTCGCGCAGGAAATTGTTGGGGCGGAACGGCTACCGATGGTGAAGCCAGAGAAGCAAGCCGAGGATGGCGCCTCCGGCGGCAGAGCTTAGGAGCAGCCAGCGCGTTTCGGGCATGGCGGCGAGCCCCATGGCCATGAATCCCAAAACAATGAAAAGGCCGATCGGATGGTCCGTCCACTGCCCGGCGCCATAGGGACCAAAAGGCACGAGATGCTTTGGTTCGGAATCGGATGAGTGTTTGGCCGCTCGAATCATCAAGGCGAAGGTACGCCTCTGTGGAGGGCGGCACAATAGAACTGGGGGCAAAGGAAACGGCCCGGCGGACAGCGCGCCGGGCCGTTGTTGATAATCGACGTGTTTCAGTGTACGGCTGAAGTCGATTCGCCGACGCCAGCCGCGGGCGGTTCGGGTTCCGGAATGACAGGGGAAATGGGATCCTTTTCGAGGGCCTGCTCGAGAACTTCGTCGAGCGTGCGCACGTAGGAAATCGTCAGGTCACCCAGGATGTCCGGCGGCAGATCGGCAACGGCGTTGGGTTCGTTGTCCGCGGGCAGAAGCACATGCTTGATTCCGGCACGCTTGGCGCCGAGAACTTTTTCCTTCACGCCACCGATTGGAAGAACCACACCGGAGAGGGTCATTTCACCGGTCATGGCCAGACGGTTCTTGATGGGACGATTGGTGAGCAAGCTCACGAGCGCAGTCACCATTGCCGCGCCAGCCGAGGGGCCGTCCTTCGGCACCGCGCCCGACGGGACGTGGATGTGAATGTCGGCCTTGCGGAAGAAGTCCGGATCGATGCCGTAGCGTTCGGCGTTGGCACGGGTCCAAGTCAGCGCGGCGGTCATGGACTCCTGCATGACTTCGCCGAGGTGGCCGGTCATGGTGAACTGCTTGCCACCGCGCATGCGGCTGGCTTCGATGAAAACGATGTCGCCGCCCACGGGAGTCCAGACGAGGCCGACGGCGACGCCAGGCTTCTTGACGCGCTCCTCGACTTCCTTCTCCGTGCGGAATTTCGGCACGCCCAGGAATTCGCGCACGATTTCCGGCGTGACCAGCATCTTGTCGGGCTTGCCTTCGGCAATGCGGCGAGCCTGCTTGCGGACGAGCGTGGCGATTTCGCGTTCGAGATTGCGGACACCAGCTTCACGCGTGTAACTGTGGATGATTTCCCGAAGTCCTTCCTCGGTGAATTCGAGCTGTTCGCCTTCCTTGATGCCGTGTTCCTTGGTCTGCTTGGGAATCAGGTACTTGTGCGCGATTTGGATCTTCTCTTCACCGGTGTAGCCGGGGAGTTCGAGGATTTCCATGCGGTCGCGCAACGGTTCCGGAATGGGATCCATCCAGTTGGCCGTGGCGATAAAGGTGACCTTGGAAAGGTCGAAGGGCACATCCAGATAGTGATCGCGGAAGGTGTTGTTCTGCTCGGGGTCGAGAACTTCCATGAGGGCGGAAGAAGGATCGCCGCGGAAGTCGCGGCCGAGCTTGTCCACCTCATCGAGCATGCAGACGGGGTCATTGGATTCGGCGCGCTTCAGCCCCTGAATGATCTGGCCGGGCAAGGCGCCAATATAGGTGCGGCGATGGCCGCGAATTTCGGCTTCATCGTGCATGCCGCCAAGGGCGATGCGGACGAATTTGCGGCCAAGCGCGCGCGCGATGGATTTACCGAGCGAGGTCTTCCCGACGCCCGGAGGCCCGACGAAGCACAGGATGGGTCCCTTCATGCCCGGCTGGAGTTTTTTCACGGCCAGGTAGTCGAGGATGCGTTCCTTCACCTTTTGCAGGTCGTAATGGTCTTCATCGAGGATTTCGTGCGCCTTGGTGATGTCAATTTCCGCGCTGCCCGAAGACTTGGACCAGGGCAAAGAGGTCATCCACTCGAGATAGGTGCGCGAGACCATGTATTCGGCGGAAGCAGGAGTCATTTTGGAAAGGCGCTTCAGCTCGCGGTCGCACTCCTTCTTGGCCTCCGGCGTCATGCCGGCTTCTTCGACTTTCTTGCGCAGTTCATCGATTTCGGCTTGCGCGTCGTCGATCTCGCCGAGTTCCTTCTGAATGGCCTTCATCTGTTCGCGCAGAAGATATTCGCGCTGGTTCTGGCTGACCTGTTCCTGAACCTGCTCGTTGATTTTGCTGCGGAGTTCAAGAACTTCCATTTCCTTGGAAAGTTCGCGGATCAGCGTTTCCAGGCGCTTGCGCACGTTGGAAGTTTCAATCAGTTCCTGGCGCAGGAGCGTGGACAGACTGGGCAGAGTTCCGGCAATGAAGTCGGCCAGGCGCCCGGGGTCGTCGATGTTCAGAGCGGCATTCTGCAACTCATCGGAGAGTTGCGGCGAGCGGCTGACGACATCGCGGAAAAGTTCCTGAGCATTGCGGATCAAGGCTTCGAGTTCCGCGTCGTCTTCGCCAACATAATCAGGTTCCGCCTCAATGGTGGCGCGGAGGAACGGGCGCAGGCCAAGGAGTTCGACGATGCGGATGCGCTGCAGTCCTTCCAGGAATACAACGACATTGCCATTGGGCATCTTGACGGTCTTGTGGACCTTCGCGAGCGTGCCAACTTTGTGGAGATCCGCTGCGGCGGGATCCTCGATTCGAGGATCCAATTGAGCAACAACGCCGAGAAACTTTTCTTCTCCGGAGAGCGAGTTGACAAGAGCCAGAGAGCTTTCGCGGCCCACGGTCAAGGGCAGGACGGCGCCCGGGAACAGCACAGTGTCCCGAACTGGAAGAATTGCAAGTGTTTCCGGTATAAGTAGCTTTTTGTCAGCCATAGTATTCCTCAAGTCCAGCGGCGGGAAGCGCCGCCATGCCGAGTTAGATGCAGGAAGGGAGAAAAGGGTGCCCAACGCTGCAATTCCACGAGGCAGATATCTTTAGTCAGTCACGCTCAGATTTTAGCTCATCTGTTTGCCTAATTGCAAATAATAGACTATTCCATTGAAAACAAATAATTTATTTACACGCCAATTGTGTCAAACACGCCCCACTTATCTCTATCGGCCATCTCCCGGGCGGGGATAGTGCTTCTTGATGAACTGAACGGCCTGTTCTCGAGTCTGAAGTTGTCCTTCCAGTTGGGCGTCCTCCAAAGCAGTCAACATCTCCTGGAAATGGGGCCCTGGAACATATCCCATATCCTGCAAATCGATGCCGGTCAATAGGCGGGTTGGGCGGAATTGCTCAGCCGGTGTCTCGGCGAGGAGATTCTTAAGGGCCTGGTAGGCTTCGAGGCGGCCATGGCTGGACAAGCAATCGAGGCGGTGCAGTTCCAGATGCTCGGAGAAAGCGGGCAGGCGAACGAAGCGCTTGAGAGTGGATTTGCGCATCTGAGCGACATCCTTGAATTTCATGTGATTTGCAACGAGAGCCAGAATTTGCGCGGTGTCGTCATTGGAAAAGCGCAGGCGTTGGCAAATCGCGGTGGCCATTTTCACGCCCACCTCGACGTGGCCATCGAAGCGGATACGGTCTCCCGTGGCGGAGGCAGGCCGGAATGTGGGTGGCTTGCCGACGTCGTGAAGGAGAACGCCCCAAGCGAGTGTGGGGGAAGCACCGGCGGAGAGACCAGCGAGCATGAGGCGGGTATGAATCCAAACGTCGCCCTCGGGATGATACTCGGGAGGCTGCGGTACGCCTTTCATGGCGGAGATCTCGGGCAAAAGTTGCAGGAGAAGGCCGGAATCGTCCAGGAGTTCGAAGCCGCGGCGCGCGGCGCCCTCCGTGAGGAGCTTGGTGAGTTCTTCACGGACGCGTTCGGCGGAAACGGCGTGAATCTCTGAGGCGAGTTTCTGAATGGCAGCAAAGGTGGCCGGTTCGATGGAATAGTCGAAGCGAGCGGCGAGACGAATCGCGCGCAGCATGCGCAATTTGTCTTCGGTGAAGCGGCGTTCGGGATCACCGATGGCGCGGACCAGCCGGGACTGAAGATCGTGCTGGCCACCGACGTAGTCGAGGACCTCGCCGGAATCGTGGCGCATCAGAAGGCCGTTGATAGTGAAGTCGCGGCGGGCGACGTCTTCCTGGGGCGTTTTGGAGTAGACCACGCGATCAGGATGCCTGCCATCGGAGTAGCCCACATCGGAACGAAAGGTGGCGACTTCGACTTTGCAGGCTTCGCGAGGGACGAGAACAACGCCGAATTGCGCGCCGACTCCCACGCTTCCGGGGAAAAGCTGCAGAACGCGCTCGGGAGTGGCGTCGGTGGTTACATCGTAATCGGCGGGCTCGCGCTGGAGAAGAATGTCGCGTACACAGCCACCGACGAGCAAGGCCTGGTGGCCGTGGCGGGTGAGTGTATCGCAAATCGAATTGGCGAGTTCGCGGGAATTCACGGTCTGATTATGCGCCAGGCACGGCAGAGGGCGCACAAGAATTGAGATGAAGTTGGAGCGGAGAAGTTATTTGCAGCAGAGGACAAGGCAAGTGATGTCGTCGGACTGGCGGGTGGCGCCGACAAATTGCCCCACTTGCTGCATGAGGTATTGCAGGGTCGCCTGAGCGGGAAGATTTGGAAGATCACGGATGAGATGAAGCCAGCGCTGATCGGTGAACTCCGCGCCAGCGGAATTGAAGGCCTCGACGACGCCATCGGTGAAGAGGACGAGAGTGTCTCCGGGCTGCAAGTCAACGGAAGCAGCGACGAAGGTGGCTTCGCGGAGAATGCCGAATGGCAAGCCGCCGGATTCGAGGCGCTCCGTGCCGCCGTTAGTGCGGCGGACGACAGGGGAATTGTGTCCAGCGTTCACATAGACGAGGCGGCGCGTGGAGGGATCGTATTCGCCAATCACAGCGGTAGTGAAGCGGCGGCCTTCGAGGCTGTGAGCACAGGCATAGTGATTCAATCGCTCGGCAAGTTGCGTGAGGGGAAGACCTTCAATAGCCAGAGTATGCAGGCTGGCCTGGAACGTGGCCATCAGGAGCGCGGCCGGGACGCTCTTGCCTGCGACGTCCGCCATCACAAGCAGAAGCTTGCCGCCGGAAGCCACATCGCCTGTGGGATAGAACGCGTCGTAATAATCGCCTGCGACGGAATTTTGCGGGCGGGTCCAGAAGGCAACTTCCGCGCCGGGAATGGCGGGGGGCTCCGAGGGCACAAGCCAGGATTGGATTTCGCGGGCAATTTCGAGATCGCGCTTCATGATGACTTTGTCGGCAAGCTCGAGAGAAAGCAGCAGCAGGAAAAGAAGGGCGGAGATGAACTCGAAGTTGACGTCCAGGGCGAACTGATTGCCGTACTTGAATTTCACGCCGGAAACCAGAAGTAAGGCGAGGGCAACCAGAAGGAGAACGCGGCGCGCGGGTGAGAGCTTGTTCAACAGAGCCCAGAAGAACTGGCTGACAACGGGCCAGGGCTGCTTCCAGCGGGGCAATTTGCGAATTTCGTCCCAATCGACGTCCTTGCCATAGAAGCCATAGCTGGAGCGGGCGTCGGCGGCAAACTGGGACCAGAGATCGTCGACGGCGCGGCCTTCGCTGACACGCTGCCAGAGGGTGTGGAGGCGCTCGATCGGGGCAGGCTTCGGAGGCAAGGGATGGGGAGGCTTGGGGGCGGAGGGAGTCATGAAGTGCCAGTATAGGACATTGGGGGAAAGTGCGCAGCGGAGGTAGGGAATTAAGAGTCGTCGCGCCGGAGAGAGCCGCCGAACTGGACGGAGCCAAAGCCGAATTTATCGCGGAGGCGGTCCGTGGCTTTGGTGAGTTTTTCGAGTTTTTCGCGGCGATCGGCTTCGAGGAGATCGAGCTGTTCGGCACCGTGGGATAGCCCGGAGAGGGCGACGCCGAGGAGTCGGACCTTGCGTTTAGAGTCGCGATGCTCGCGGAAGAGATCGAGAAAGACGGCGAAGATGTCGTTGTCCAGGCGAACGGGATCCTGAAGCGTCTTGGAGCGGGTATGAGTCTCGAAGCCTGCATAGCGAATGGTGAGAGTGAGAGTGTAGGAAGAGAGGCCAGCTTCGCGGAGGCGCTTGCAGGTTTTCTGGGAGAGATGACTGAGGAGGGATTCCATCTCCTGCACGTTGTCTGTGTCTTCGCCGAAGGTGTGATTGTGCGAGATGGATTTGGGTTCGGCGTCGATCAGGAATTCGTAGGCATCGCCGCCGCGCGCTTTGCGGTGGAGCGCGGCGCCCCACTGCCCGAATATTTTTTCCAGCTTCTCCTGGGGGTGGGAAGCGAGCTGTTCGACGGTTTCAATGCCGAGGGCACGGAGAGCGCGCTCCGTGACTTCACCGATGCCGGGGATTTTGCGGATGGGCAGCGGCGCGAGGAAGCGGGCTTCCATGCCGGGCGCGACCCAAACGAGGCCGCGGGGCTTGGCTTGATCGGAAGCTACCTTGGCGACAAGACGCGTGGTGGCGAGGCCGCCGGAACAGGGAAGCGAAGTGGTTTGCGTGATGGTGCGAAGGAGTTTGTCAGCGGAGGCTAGGGGCGGGCCGTGTAGGCGCTCGGTGCCGGAAAGATCGAGGTAGGCCTCGTCGATGGAAACCATTTCCACGATGGGAGAAAACCTGGCGAGGATGGAAGCGACACGATCGCTCCATTCTTCGTATTTGCCGTGATGGCCATCGAGGAAGACGGCATGCGGGCACAAACGCGCGGCGGTGCGCAACGGCATCGCGGAATGGATGCCGAACTTGCGCGCTTCATAGCTGGCCGCGGAGACGACGCCACGCTGATCAGGCCTGCCCCCGACGACAACAGGCTTGCCTCGGAGATCGGGGCGCTGGAGGAGTTCCACGGAGACGAAGAAGGCGTCCATATCCACGTGAAGGATGGAAGAGTGGAGGGGGAGCTCACTCGCTTCGGTGGGATCATGTTTGGCGCGGAAGCGAGCGAGGTCCGGCATGGGAGTAGAGTACGACTTCGCAGTGGCGGCGGCAATGACGCGGAGGTTTCACCTGCGAGTCTTGGCTATCGCGAAGTTGCATTTGGTGTTGCGGCCACCCTGTGCAGGTATTGCCATGGGCAGATAAATCAGATATTCTGAGAATCAGATTTATGAAGAAAACGAGGATCAGCGTTACGGAAGCCGCGCGCAATTTTGCCGATTGCGTCAACCGGGCCCACTATCAAAATGTTACGTTTGTGCTTCTAAGAAATGGCGAGCCAGTTGCTCGCCTTACACCGGGGGACGAGAAGGTTTGTGTTGGCCGCGATTTGGCCGAGGCTCTGGCGGAGACTGACTTGCCGGAGAATGAAGCGAGAGCGTGGCATCGTGATTTGCAAGCGGCCCGCAAGACCCTCAAAGAACCTGCGGACAAATGGCGATAATTCTGGATGCGGACGTCATCATTCAGGGTGAGAAGGGCACCTTCGACCTCAAGAAGTGGGTGGCGTCCCGTCCGAGTGAGCAATTTGAGATTGCCGCCATCACGGTGGCCGAACTCTGGCACGGGGTAGAGCGGGCAATGGGCGCGCATAAGATCACACGGGAGCGCTATCTGCAGACTGTTTTGGAAACTGTCCCGGTCATTCCCTATACGGAACAGACGGCATACGAGCATGCGCGCATTTGGGCGGAATTGGATGCTAGCGGCAAAATGATCGGGTTCTATGACTCAATTGTCGGAGCGACGGCCCTGGAGCGCGGCAGTCAGGTCGCGACATTCAACAAACGCCACTTCGCACGGATAAAAGGGCTGAGCATCATCGAACCAAGGTAAGCTCGTGTGTTTGGGTGGGATCGTGCTTGGCGCGGAAGCGAGCGAGGTCCGGCATGCGGTTAGCGTACGACTTTGGTTTACGGCAAGCAATGTCCCTGCGCCGAAGATGCGCGGGGCCCCAGTTGTCACTTGTGGGCTATGGCTGGACAGAGAGCCGCAGCAGCGTGGGGCGGTGTAAGGCACTCTGGTCCGCGGCAATAATGAATTTATCCGGATACTCGCCGTGATGCACGACCAGGCCTACGGGTTTGGCCGTGTGTGGAACCTGGAAGGGCAACCAGACCCGGAACGATTCGCCGGGGCCCAGTTCATCTGTGAGCAGGCGCGTTGGTTGAGCACTTTGCGGGATGGTTGCAGCGCAGGCTGGGTAGCGTTGTCCCAACTCATCCTCAAGTTCGACACGAACGAATCGGGCACGCTGATGAACTCGCTTTGCGTCGCTGGAGACTTCCACTCCGGCGACCCACGTGTCGCTGCCCGGAACGGATGGGCAGGAGAGCTTCGGGGAGCTCTCCGCGAGGGTTACGCTGAGTGCGGCGACACACCAGTCATCGAAACATTCCCGCTCGCCCGAAGGGAACGTGCGGCGCGGCATGGTGAAGCCGACCACGAGAAGAACCAAGGCATATCCGGCAACGAATATGACCAAAAGGCGCGCCAGGCGGGCGGCAGCAGCCCAGCGGGGGCGAAGCGCGGCGATGGCAATGCGAACGATGAGGATGAGTACGAAGATGACAGAAGCGATGAAGACGAAATCGGTCAGTTTCATGGGATCTCCGAAGAATGACAAGAAAGTACTTTACAATACAAAGTTAAAGTTGTCGAGTGGAAAATGGCGAGGGAAACAGGCTACTGCGGGCTCCCCGCAGCACAGAAGGGGGAAGAGAATTCAGTGACAGATTAAATCCGTTCGACGGCGAGGACGCGGGGGATGCCGGCGAGGTCGTTGGTGACGCCGAGATTGGTCCAATGACGTGATTCGAGAAGCGGTTGCACGGCGGGCAGGCTGTCGTGGCCAAGCTCGAGAACCAGCAAACCGCCGGGCTTCAGAAATTCATGCGACTGCGCCAGGAGTTCGGCGTAGAACTCGTAGCCTTCTTCGCCGCCGTAGAGAGCGACTTCGGGTTCGTGTTCACGGACTTCGCGGGCGAGCGTCTCCGCCGTGCGGCGACCGACGTATGGCGGATTACTCACGATAAGATCGAAAGAAAGTGGCGAGTGGCGAGTGGCGAGTGGCGAGAACTCCTCGAACAGATTTGATTCGAGGAAATAGATGCGGTCCGAGAAGCCAAGGCGGGCGGCATTGCGACGGGCAACGGCCAGGGCAGATGAGGAAATATCCGCGGCGTAGACAGTGGCGTCGGAGAGCTCTTTGGCCAGAGCAATGGCGATGCAACCGGAGCCGGTGCCGATATCCACGAGGATGATTCCGTTGCCGGTGAGGCACGGAGAGCGGCCGGCGCGGAGTTCACGAAGGGCGAGGCGATCGAGGGCGACTTCGATGAGATGCTCGGTTTCCGGGCGCGGGATCAAGACGTCAGGATTCACCTCAAATTCGAGGCCCCAAAATTCCTGCTTGCCAGTTAGGTGCTGTGTGGGTTCGCCGCTGGCGCGTCGTTCGATCAGAGCGAAATAGTGATTGGTCATTTCGGTGGAGAGAATTTCTTCCGGATGCGCGTAGAGCCAGGCGCGATCGTGACCAGCTACATGCAAGAGTAGAAGCTCGGCAGCAAGCGTGAAGGACGGAACGTTGGCGGTGCGCAGATGGCTGATGCCCTGTTTGAGCAGGGAGCGCACGGAGCGATCTGTGGCGACACCGCTCATGGAAGAGGGGTCAGCCAATTAGGCGTTCTTTCTGGCGGCCGCTGGCTTCCACGGTGCCGTAGGCCACGCCATTTCCCGCGTAAGCATATTTGGCGACGGCGCAGCCACCCAGCGCGGAGTGGCCGATCGCCAAGCCGCCAAACGCGCGCCAGCCGATCGCGACTCCAGCAAGTGCGAAGAGTCCCAGAGAAACAGCACCGACCGAAATCACGCCGACGGCCAAGCCACCAATGGCGATAAATCCAAAGGCAAGGCCGCCAAGCGCGATGACGCCGGTGGCGCGTCCACCGATGGCAATGATGCCGTGAGCGGCAGGGCTGTAGGAGACGAGCGGCAAACCCGCGATGTGGATGGAGGATTGGTAGACATAGTCTTTTGAAAGAACGACAGCAGTGACAAAGTGAGTCAGGCCAATGCACACAAGCATGTAAATGATGAAGAAGGCCCAGAAAGGCATCATCATCTTGAGCGCGCGATCGGGATCAGAAAAGGAGTCGCTGATGCGACGCATCCAATCGGGACCGGGTTTTGAACCTGGACGGGAAAGCATGGGAACCTCCGCTAAGGAGATTATGCCTCGGCTAGCTCCTGTTTGAGGCGTTCGGCTTCGTAATGGCCCACCAGGCCGTCGACGAGCGGGCCGACCTTGCCATCCATGACTTCGGTGAGTTGGTGGATGGTCAGGCCGATACGATGATCGGTGACGCGGTTTTGGGGATAGTTGTAGGTGCGGATTTTCTCCGAGCGGTCGCCGGTTTTGATCTGGCCGCGGCGCTCCGCGAGGATGGCGGCTTGCTGCTTCTCGAGCTCCATTTCGTAGAGACGCGCGCGGAGAACACGCATGGCCTTGGCGCGATTCTTGATTTGCGATTTTTCGTCCTGCTGGGACACGACAAGGCCGCTGGGAATATGCGTGATGCGCACGGCGGAGTAGGTGGTGTTGACGGACTGGCCGCCGGGGCCGGAGGAACAAAAGGTGTCAATGCGCAGATCCTTGGCTTCAATCTTGATGTCAATGTCGTCGGCTTCGGGAAGGACGGCGACGGTGGCGGCGGAGGTATGGATGCGGCCTTGCGTTTCCGTGTCGGGCACGCGCTGCACGCGGTGCACGCCGCTTTCGTACTTGAGCTTGGAATAGACTTTGTTGCCGGAGATAGCGGCGACGATTTCTTTCACGCCGCCCTTCGAGGTCGGGGAGCTCTCCATGACCTCCACTTTCCAGCCTTGGGATTCGGCGTAACGCGAATACATGCGAAAGAGATCGCCGGCGAAGATGCCGGCTTCGTCGCCGCCGGTGCCGGCGCGGATTTCGAGGATGATGTTTTTGTCGTCGATGGGATCCCTGGGGAGAAGTAGCAGCTTGAGCTCGCGTTCGACCTGTTCCTTGCGGACCAGGAGCAGCTTTTCTTCCTCCTGGGCCATGTGGCGCATGTCGGCGTCTTCGGATTCGACGACCATCTGGTGGGCGCCGGCAAGATCCTTTTCAACTTGCTTGAACTCGCGATGTTTGGTGACGATTTCTTCGAGTTCGGCGTGCTGCTTGGCCAGCTTCTGAAAACGCGCGGAATCAGTGACGACTTCAGGAGTGGAGAGTTCGTGAGTCATTTCCTGGTAGCGGGCGTCGAGCTGATCGAGTTTTTCGCTAAGAGTAAGTACTGACATTTGGAAACCTTTCTTGAACAAATCTTAGGGTCACGAACGAGTCGTGACGCGTGTTGGGTGGCTTGTGAATCGAGAATGGGAGCAACGGGCGCCCGAGGAGGGCGCAAGAGGAGTGGCAGCTAATAGAAAGAGGCGTACATATAAACCCTACTTAGAAAGAATAACGCGAAAAGTGGGTTGGCGCAATTGGGGTGGATGCGGCCAAAGGGCGTTGCTGGGGAGAAATGTGGTGTACTAGGATGCGAAGGGAAGATGGAGGCGGTGAACGAGAGTGGAACATATGAATGAAACGGAGCGAACAGCGCTGGACCCAGCGATAGAGAGCCTGCAACCGGGTGCGCCACAGGCTGATGCGGGATTTTTGTGGGACTTCTGGTATCCGGCGATGCGCAGCGGTGAAATTTACGGTAAGCATCTTGCGAAGGCGATGCTGCTGGAAGTGCCGCTGATGATCGGGAGGACGAACGAAGGAAAGGCGTTTGCGATGCGCGACACCTGCCCGCACCGGGGGATTCCGCTGTCCTACGGACGCTTCGACGGGAAGAATTTGCAGTGCAGCTATCACGGGTGGGAATTCGAGGCATGCAGCGGGCAGTGCGTGCTGATACCGTCGCTGACGAGCCACGACAAATTGAAGGTGGAGCGCATCAGCGCGGTGCACTTTCCCTGCGAAGAGCGCGACGGTTATGTGTGGGTGTACATGAACGCGCCGGGATCGAAATTGCCGGACGGAATTCCGCCGGCGCCGGAGTTGCCGAAATTCAGCGCGAAATACAAGGTGACGCGGCTGGAGTGCGAACTGCCATCGCACATTGATCACGGGATCATCGGATTGATGGATCCCGCGCATGGACCGTTTGTGCACCAATCGTGGTTCTGGCGCAGCAAGAAGAGTATTCATGAGAAGGCCAAACAGTTTGAGCCGATCGAGAATGGATTCCGGATGAGCAAGCATTCGCCTTCGACGAACAGCTTGCCATATCAGTTGTTGAAGAAGATGACGGGCGAGGCGGTGAGCACAACGATCGATTTTGTGTTGCCCAACATGCGGTTTGAAGAAATTCGCAGCGGGAAGCTGTGGTTTTCCAGCCGCGCAACCGTGACGCCGGTGCGGCGGGATCTTTGCCGGATCGATTTCGTGGCGGCGTGGAATTTGGCTCTGCCAGTATGGGTTTTCCGGGCGTTTGCGAAGGTGTTTCTACGGCAGGATCAAGAGACGATGATCCAACAGTCCGAAGGATTAAAGCACAACCCAAGGTTGATGCTGGTTGATGATGCCGACCGCCCCGCGAAGTGGTATTTCGCGCTCAAGCAGAATTTGATCGAGTCGAGGCGGACGGGCGTACCTGCGCCTCATCCCATGGCCGGGCCGGTCACGTTGCACTGGAGAAGCTAATTTCATTCCTCGGAGTTTCAACTGCGATGAGCGATTGATACGGGGGATGGGGAACTACCTGTATTTAATGACAACGGCGATGAACAACATGAGTAACGCTACCGGGAAATAGATCAGGACCGCGAACTTGGCAGTGTAGCGAATGTATTTGAAAAACTTGACACCCGCCATGGAGCAAACAGTGAAAGCGATCCCGTCCCAGGGCATCCAGAAGTTGAACGCCCCGGTCGCAAATTGAAATGCCAGAACAACAATCTGCTTGGAAAAATGGAGCACATCGGCCAGTGGCGCAAGAATCGGCATGATGGTGGCCGCGGTGCCGGACGCACTGCCCAATAACGCCGCCGTCAACGCGCTGATGCCGAACATGACATAGGCCACAATGACTTCCGGGACTTTGCCGAGATATCCGGCAAAGTAATTCAGGATTGTGTCCAGTATGCGGGCGTCGTTGAGAATGAAATAAAGGATTTGCGCCGCACTCATCATGACCACCGCGATCACCACGCTCTTCATCCCTTCGATGTTCTTGTCGATCATCGTTCGCACCGACATTCCGCCGGCCAGCGGGATGATGATGCCCATCCACAGAAAGAGCGAACCGATTTCGCGAAACGCCCAACCATGGGCCATCAACCCGTACATTAAAATGCCGAAACCAATGGCCAACAGTACGAGAACCAGGGCACGGCGAGGGTTCATCTCATATTCGCCGGCTTCGGTCGACTCCGTGAGCAGCCTGGCCCGCTTTTCCATGTCCTCTTCGCGAGACAGCGAACATCCCGGGTCTTTGTGGACTTGATGCGCATAGCGCATGATGGCGATGCTGGTGATGGACATGAACACCAGGAAGCTGATGACCCGGAACCACGTTCCGCTGTACAGCGGCACGTTGGCGATCGCCTGCCCGATGGCGACGTTGTAGGGATTCGTGATGCCGCAGGCGAAGCCGATCGCAATGCCCCAATAGAGGATAAACACAGCCACCATGGAATCGAATCCCATGGCTAACATCAGCGGCGTGAGGATGAGGATAAAAGGAATGGCTTCTTCGTACATTCCGAAGGTCGAGCCACACAGGCCAAAGGCGATCACGATGAGCGGGATGAAGAAGATTCCCAGGCGCCCGGCTTTCCCGATGAGCGTGTGGATCCCGGCACTGATCGCGCCGGTCGCGATGATGGCGGTGAGCGCGCCCGCGGACAGCATGATGACGAACGAACGCTCCGCGCCTTCCACCGCCCCACGCATGAATACGGTCCACAATTGGAAGAAGCCCTGCGGGTACGACGGTGTGCGATGAAACGACCCGGGCACAACGATTTCCCGCAGGTGCCCCATAACCATGACGGAATGCCGTTCGAACTGGCCACCTGGAATGATGTAGGTCAGAATCGAGAACCCCACGCACATCAGGAACACGATGAGTAAGGGATTGATGTTGCTCATGAAATCAAAAAAATGCTGGCGGAAGGTCTGCATGGGGCCCTCGTCCTCCAGTTCCGAAGATCAAAGCCAACAGCGCAAGAGTTTTTATCCTTCAAGCTTCGTAAAACACCTTCGTTTTCACTTCCGGTAGAAGCTGCTGTACCTGGCGGATAGCAGCCGCGGCACGATCGTGGTCGTATGCGGTGAGCAAGGCGCATGCGGCGGCCGGCTCGAGAGCTGCAGCCCGAGCTTCGACGGCCGGCAGGGTCGAACAGGTTTCGGCTTCGAACTTTTGCCAGGTGGAAGTAATCATTTCGATGCACTTGCTGTAGCCGTAGTCAGCGAGCTTCGCCAGTTCCGTGAATAGCCAGTAGGCCGAAGCAGGATCATAGGAGCCTGAGGCATACGCAAAATGCGGTTCCACCGCACTGATGCCCAGGTGAAACGGGATGTAAACACTGGTGAGAGAAGTTGCCATGCCGCACCACATGCGGTTTCCGATGTGCGGCGGCAGGGTGCGCCGTAGTTCCACGATGGCGCTGGCTTCCGTGTTCATGCGGGCAATAGTCCGCACGCTCGTGCGAAAGGGCGAGCCGCTTTCTGTAGTCTTGAATTGCGGCGCGCCTTCAAAAATGTCGCGCATAAAGCGCATCAGGTCGAGGATGCTCACAGTGCCAAGAGGTGAGTAGCGGCTTTCGAGCACGGCATGTCGATCGCAGTTATAGGCATCGCTCTGATTTTTGGGATCGCCGTAGATGGCGGCAAAATCGAAGGGGCCGTCTGCGTACCAACCCTGGTTCCGCGCATAGTCCACAAGTGTCGCCGGGTACATGAAGTTCTCATGATCATGAAAGTCAATTGCGCCGATGCGGTAGCAGTTGGCGCGCATCGCAATTTCATCCGGGCCGATTCTTCTGGCAACCCATTGGCCGCCGCGCGCCAGTTCCACCCACCACGCATCGTCGTAATCGGCGACCGCCAGCATCGTGCCGGAATCGCAGCTCAATCCGTGTGCGCTGCAGAGCTCGCCAATCAGGGCGGCGCCTTCGCGAGCTGAGCGTGCCCGCTCCAGGACCAGTTGCACAAATTCCGTCCAGATGATGCCGCCCGGAACAACGTCGTACGCCCTTGCTTCGGGAATACCCCGCATCAACGCCATGTTGTTCGCGACTGTGACGCCGTATTCGTTGACCCCCGCAGTGTGCTCCCCGGGATAGTGGTTCTTGTCGAAGATTTTTGTGGCGATATAGCGCGGCAGTTCTGCCGGCTGCTGCAGCGTGCCGCCGGAATAGAGTGGGTACGTCTCTCGGGCAGCAGCCGGACGCCGCGGGCTGATTGCAACCTTGTGCGCAGAATTCCGCCCCAGCTCTTCGCTGTGGGCCACGAGCACAGAACCGGTGGCACTGCGGTTCCTGCCCACTACAATGGTCGTACACATGGATGGGCTCCGGGATTATTCCGAGACGCCAAAGAAAGCGTCCAAGACGTTTAAGTAAGTGGCGACGCGCTCGGATAGCGGCGGCATATTCTCTGCATGCAGGATAGTCTCCGCGGTGATCACTGGACAGCAGGCGCGCAGTTTGTATAGCAGTTCGTCGATCGATCCGTCCTCCGTGTTAACGATGATTCCGTCGATCAGTCGTTCTCCAAAACGTGTCGTGCCCTCCCGGATGAGCGGTAATGAGCAACTTTCCAAACAACGGGCAACACGATTCGCGATGGGGTGGCTCAAGCAGTTTTCGCCGGATATATAGAGATAGGAACCCCACCCCTCCAGGTGATAGTCCGGAGCTTCATAGACCGGATCTTCATGGAGGTCGAGCACTGCGGCGCCGGGGTTGATGGTCATGGTGTTCAGGACAAATGCAGTGATCGCGGCAGCTTCCGGGGACGCGGCAACTGGCAGCCGGCCCAGACAATGGTCGCTGTCGGAGACGCTTTGGCCATTCGGGCCGTAACGGATGTGCTGAAAATAACCCCATGGGTTCAGCAGCGGCAGAAGCAGGATCTTCCGGTCGCAGCCGAGTTGCCTCAACTTTCCCACATAGCGGGAGTTCGCGATGGCTCCGGCGGGTTCGCGGCCATGGATTCCCCCGATCAGGATATAGTCAACACGCCCGGAGTTGAAGTAAGCATAAATCGGGAGCCGTTCACCCTCGGCGGTGAGTTGCGAAGTGATTTCAGCTCTTTGCCAGCCTGCCGCGAGCAGATCGTCGCAGCTTTGATAAATCTCAGCAATCGCAGGCCGTCCGTCACGGATGGGGGGGATCGAAAAATAGTCCTTGTTGAGCATGGGCGAATGTTACCACTTTCAGTTCTGCGCAGTGATGCTCGACAGGCCGCGTCCGCCCCCGGAAACGAACATGCATCGTCCCGCTAGCCAACGCCGCCCGCTTGCTCTTTCCCGCCAGGTTCTCCAGAATTCGGCACGTTAACCGGAACAACCAATGGAGTACGACGGCGGGCCTATGAGCCTTGAACGAAGCTGCTTTCCCCGGCAGCAATCTCATTTGGGTTTCCGAACTTCCACCAATAAGTTCCCTAAGAAAGAGGACTCAAGTCCCGATAAACGTTAGTATGGAATCGCAGCCGTTGCCCTCGGAAAGATCTGCCTCAAACTTCAGGTTCCCCTGCCTAGCCGCGGATATCGGGCTAAGAAAAGAAGTTGGCGAGCCGGTTGAGCGTCTTTGGCTACCGCACGAGCACAGAGCGTCGCCTCCAGAATCGGACAAATCGCAATAGTAGAACGAAGGTGCGCCTCCAGCCTTGCGAAGAGCACTTTTCGGCGATTACGACGAGTGAGCCTTGAGATAGGCGGAGAGCGTTTCTGCGATAGTTCTTTCCTCTTCGGGCTGCAACATGAAGGAATTCAAGGTGAGAACTCCAGGATGTTCGTCGGCGGCAATCACTATTGCAGGCTTGCCCTCGCGCAAGGCTGTGGCAACCTGTTCGGGAGTGAGGGGGATGTATTGCTTGTCCCAACGAATGTCAATGTGGGGAACGTGGTTGGCGACGTCCGGTGTCCAGAATGTGGTGGTCACGCCGCGAACTCTGGTGACCTCCGTTGAAATCACTTCCAGGCGGCGCTGCCATTCCTTGCTGAGGGCTTCGTGATCTTCAGTTAGATAGCTCTCCAGTGCTTTAACCATCCCCACGATTTCTTCCTTGCCAACTTTTTGGCTCCGGCCAAGTGTGTCTTCGTAAGGGCTGTTGTTCAGGAGAGCGTAAGCGACGAGATCCTTACGTCCGAGCAAGAGTCCTGCACATTGCGGTCCGCGAATCGCTTTACCGCCGCTGAAAGCGACAAGATCGTAACCCATGGTGACATACTGCCAAAGATGCGAGACCGGCGGAGTATCCGCAGCCGCGTCGATGAATGTGGGAATGTTGTATTCCTTCGCAAGCCGCGGCCATTCGTCAACCTTGATTTGTCCCGCCGCGTTGGCAAAGTTGGTGAAGTGCAACATGGCCGTCTTTGAATTGATGGCCTTCTTCAAGTCCTCCCGAGTCTCAATCTCAATGAGCTTGACTCCAGTGGAACGCAACTGGTGGTCGAACGGATTGCGATGTGATTTCTGGATAATGACTTCGGATTTCATACCGCTCAGATCGGGCAGTTGCTGAATGAATTTTGGATTGTCTCCCGTGAGGATTCCAGAAAGGCCCGACTGCATTGCCGCCGCGGCCCCGGATGTGACAATGGCACTGTACCCTTCCGGCAGATTCAGCATTTTTGCAATGCGTTTTCCGGCAGCGACCTCGAGCTCTGGAATACTCACAAAGTGTCGTCCGGCCATGGCCATCACCGATTCCACTTCGGGACGCATTAGTGAGCCGCCGAGAACAGTCATTGTGCCCTGCGCATTGATCAGTGGAGTGACTCCAAGCTCCTCATAGACGTTGCCAGTGTGCCCAAGTCCAGTGATGCCAGCATCTACGGGCTCCGTGGCGCCCGGGCTTGCCAGCAATCTCTTGGCATTCAACAGCGCAGCGGCGAAAGCGCTGATACCTCCCATGAAACCTCGGCGCGTCCATTTAGCAGTGATTGCCATTTTTCCAAGCTCCTTCGGCTACTTGCGGACGACGGCAGCAGTGCAATTAATTTCCACCAGTGACTGCCCGGGGAGTGCGGCAACCGCGACAGTAGTTCTGGCCGGGCCTCCATGCGGGAAATAAGTTTTGAACACTTGGTTCATGCCCGCGTAGTCCTCGATCTTCACAAGATAAACGGTCAACTGAAGGATGCTGTCAAGGGTGCCGCCGCCCGCTTCAACGAGGGTCTTCACATTGTCCATCACCTTTTTGGTGTGTGTCTCAATCTCCATGGGGAATTTGCCTTCGGGATCGCGGGAGTGCGCGCCCTGTCCAGCGATGTAAATCACCCCATTGTGAATAATCAGCGGCGTGATGAAGCTCCCAGGATCTGCAGGTTTGCCTTCATAATCCAGTTTTTGGACACCGGCGGGTCCCTGGGCAGCGGGAGAAATTGAGGTGGTGAGCAAACTCGCTGCGCCGGCGCCGGTGAAAAGGGACGCTAGCCTCATCGCAAAATGCCTGCGACTTCCGATTGCGGAAAACATTGTGTACTCCTCCTTAAGAAATTTAAGCGAAGGCCCGGCTTGCTGATACAAAAGGATACAGGAAATGCCTCAAGCTTATACCACGGCTCCGAAAATCATAAGCACTCAAACGAGATGTGAGATACGTTTGTGCGCGGCCCCGTGAACTTCCTTTCTCTATCTCATCAAGTACCATATTCCACTGGTTAGAAGCACCAGCACAAGGAGCCAAGAACGGTAATCCTTCAAGAGATCAAACGAGGATTGTTTGATCCGGGGCTTGGTTAATTCATCGCTCGAATACGAAACCGTGGTAGTCCGGAGCTGTGAATCTTGGGTGATACGGGTGCAAAGACTTACACCGACGAGAACTACCATGCACGCGGCACCAGCTACCATGGCCGAGTTAAGCCAAGGGCGGAGCAGGGGATGCTCCATGAAGGGTATGAAGTGGGCCTGACCATTAAACAAGAAGAGCGGGCAAAGAATAGACGCAGCACCCAGACAGGAAAGAACACCTGCGGTAGTCGTCCGTCTCCATAGGACGCCGGCAAAGAATATGCCGGCAAATGGCATTAGCAGATAAGCTTGGACAGTCTGCAGATAGATGAAGAGATTACCAAACTTCCCAATCATGGGGGCCCACAGCGCGCTCACCACAAAAACCACGAGCAACGTGGCGCGCCCGACAAAGATTTGTTTCTCCTGGGTGGCCTGGGGCCTCCACCGGAGGTAGAAGTCGCGGGTGACTAGTGTGGCGATGGAGTTATAGGTGGCGCTGATATGGCCCATCAACGCGGCGATAATACCGGCCACGGTCAGACCAAGTAATCCGGTCGGCATCAGGTTGGCCAGAAGCGTGGGGTAAGCCTCGTCCGGTTTAGAAAGGTGCGGGTACAAAACGCGAGCAATCAAACCAGGCAAAACCAGGAGGAACGGCGTGCTTATCTTCAGGAAGCCGCAGAAAATCGCACCCAGGCGTCCTTCATTCAAGTTCTTCGCCGAGAAGACTCTCTGAACGAGAACCTGGTCCATGGACCAATAGAAGCTTCCCAGAAGAAAAACCCCAAACAGCATGCCCGGCCATGGATAGTTAAGGTCCGTGGCCGGCTTGATCATGTGGAACATCTGCGGGGGCAACTTGGCATGCACGCCGGACCATCCCCCCACATGGTGCAGACCAACGGCTGTGAGGATGATGGCCGCCAGAATCAGGATGGAAGTCTGGATGGCATCCGTATAGACGACAACTTTCAACCCTCCTTTCATCGTATACAGGGCTGTTATCAGGCCCACGGTCCAGATAACCGATAGTTTGTTCCAGCCCAGCATGCCGGCGAAAACCAAAGACGACGCCCAGAAGGAGATCGACAGCTTGGTCAACACCGACAAGACAATCATGAAACACGAGAAAAAGAGGCGGACTGCCGGACTGAACCGGCGTTCCAAAAATTCCGGCACTGTATAGATCTTGTTTTGGATATAAAAGGGGAGAAAAAGGAAGATCAAAGGCATCAGGCAATAAACCGCCATCCATTCAAAGCCGCCTACCGCCATGCCATCCGAATAACCGCTGCCTGCCAAACCCACAAAGTGTTCCGAAGAGATATTGGCGGCGAAAAGAGACGCTCCGATAAAAGGCCAGCGAAGCTGCCGTCCGGCCAGAAAGTACTCTTCGCTGGTCTTTGGTTTACGAGTGACAACTAATCCGATGCTTAGGATGACCACGCCATAAATGGCGATTACCAACCAATCGAGGAGATGAAGTCTCATGAAGTCGTTTCTCTTACTGAGACTTGAGTACGTGACCGATCAGCGACCAGCGCGAGTTTTTGTGCAAGTTTCAAAGAAAGAGTCTATATCACGTGGACGCGCAAATGGCGGAGCATGTTGAACCGTTTCAACGTATCAACGGCGAAGAGCCACGCAAAGCACACTGCCAAAAACAAAACTGTCACGATACTTTATGGACGAGAAGCTTGCGTCGTAGGAAGATACTCGGAACATCGCGGACCAGTTGTTGAGTTCCAGATGAAGCGAGCGTAAAGAGCCATGTACGAGGAAATGACATCACTTGAACGGTGTCTCGCCACGATCCGGTTGGAGCCGCATGACCGCGTCCCGGTGGATCTGCACAACTTCATGATGACGGTGGTGGACTCGAAGCTGCCCCCTGAGAAGCTCTACCAGAACGGTCAGTTGCTGGGCGAGGCACAAGTGGCGGCATGGAAGAGGTTCGGGCAGGATATGCTCATAGTGGAGAACGGTACCGCGGCGCTTGCCGAGGCCTGCGGCTGCGAAGTGAGTTATGTACACGCCAGCGCACCGGTGATTGAAAAGCCCCTTCTGACGAGCCTTTCGGAAGTGTCGAGTCTTAGAAAACCCGATCCTTGGAAATCACCTTTGTGCCGGGCGGTGCTGGCAGCCACGCGATTGGTTCTTGACCAGATCGGCGACCAGGTTTACGTCATGGGCCGAGCCGACCAGGGACCCTTCGATCTGGCTTGCATGATTGCTGGGCCAGAGACGTTTCTGATGGAGTTGGCGATAGGCGAAAGCGATGAGCAGATCTTCGAACTGCTTGAATACACGTCAGACGCCTATATTCTTTACGCCAAGATGTTCCAGGAAATGGGATGTCCCGGGACTTCGATTGGGGAAGCATTGTGTTCACCGGACGTAATCTCACCGGCGATGTACGACAAATACTGTCTCCCCTACGGCAAGAAGGTTGTGAGTGCTCTGCAGAATGACGATTTCTTCCTGGCTTACCATGTATGCGGCAACACCACGAAAATCATCGGCCGGATGGTCGAGACAGGCGCCAAAGTCCTCGAGTTCGATTACAAGTGCGACAAGACCATTGCCAAGAAAGCGAGCGCGGGAAGAACTACACTTCTTGGTCCGATCGATCCCAGCGGAGTCTTGCAACAAGGATCCGTGGAGGACGTCGAGAAAGCATGCCGCGAAGCCATCGAAGTGCTCGCGCCGGGCGGCGGATTCATCCTCGGACCGGGGTGCGCTTTGCCCGGAACGACGCCGGCAAAGAATATCGACAGGCTTGTGGAGTGCGCTAGAGTTTATGGCAAATACTGAGTCAGGCGATCGGCAGCACCTGCATATTGATGGGACCTGGATTTTCTGATTTGAGGAACTCTGAAATGATGAATCGTCGACGTTTCGTAGCTTCATTATTGGGCACGAGCCTGGCCGCTCCATTGTTCAGGCCGCGCCAATGGGACTCCGCCACTTCTGTGTCCTCCTCAGAGCGTTCCCTGGCGCTGCCCACTCCTGAGCAGAATGCTTGGCAGGATCTCGAGATTGGCATGATGGTGCACATCGCTCCGAATACTTGGCAAGACCGCGAATATGACGATCTATCGACTCCGCTTTCGGCAATCAACCCGGAGATTAATACCGACCAATGGGCCGATTGCGCCGTAGGGCTTGGCGCAAAGTACGTCGTTTTCGTGGCCAAGCATGCCGGTGGATTCTGCATGTGGCAAACGGACACTACCAGCTACAGCATCCGGAACACGCCTTGGCGCGGGGGACACGGCGACGTTATCGCAGATCTTGCAAGGTCCTGCCGCAAGTATGGGCTGAAGCTGGGTGTCTATCTTTCTCCGCAGGACGACAAATTCGGCGCGGCAACGGGAGGCCGGTGTAAGACGGCGGAACAGCAAGCGGCCTACGACGAACTCTATCGTCGGCAACTGCGAGAAGTGCTGTCACGGTACGGTGAGATGGTCGAGATATGGTTCGACGGCTCCATCATTGTTCCTGTCGCCGACATTCTCAAAGAACTTGCCCCACATTCGATGGTCTTCAATGGACCGCAAGCAACGATCCGCTGGGTTGGCAATGAAGACGGCTTCGCTCCGTACCCGGCATGGAACTCCATCAGGAAGTCAGATGCGGAAACCGGCGTGGCCACCGCCATGCTTGGAGATCCCAACGGGTCCGTCTGGATGCCGAACGAAGTTGATGTTTCCATCCGGCGGCCGAACTGGTTCTGGAGCACAACAAATGATGCGAATTTGGTGTCGCTCGACCAACTTCTGGAGATCTATTACCGCTCGGTGGGTCACGGCACGCAACTTCTGCTCAACATTCCCGCGGACAGGCACGGATTGATGCCGGACCCGGATCGGACGCGCGCACGAGAGTTTGGCGACGAAGTCCGGCGCCGCTTTGGGCACGCAGTCGCGGAAACCTCAGGTTCCGGTGAAACACTGATCCTTTCGCTTCCAAAGCCGTCGAGGATTGACCACGTGATCCTCCAGGAAAACTGTTCATTGGGTGAACGCGTCCGTGCCTACAAGCTTGAAGGGCGCAGCGAAGGGAAGTGGCGTGTTTTGGGCACAGGGAGCGCGATTGGCCATAAACGGATCCAGCCCATTGAGCCCGTAGCCGTCGACGCGGTGCGGCTCATTGCCGTGGAGAGTGCAGCACTGCCTGCCATCCGCCGCCTTGCTGTTTTCAATGTTGGTTCAGCGCCGCCTCGAACGTGGAACGCGCCGGCACACATCACGGCCGACAATCTGGTGGGTGAATGGGTGAATTTCCGCTTCGAAATCGACCTCTCGGCCAAGATACTTTCTGCTGGTCAATATCGTTTGCGGTTTGTGCCACAAGGTGGAAGTCCAATCACCATCGAAAACCCCATACTCCTACTCGGCGGCGTATCAGAGCCTCATTTATTGCGAACGGAACCCCAAACAGGTGATTCGTTAATCCTTACGATTCCTGGGATCGGTCAGAAGGTTTTTGTAAAAGGTCGCGTGCAAGGAGTAGAACGCGGAACACTGTTGCTCCAAAAGCTTTGATACTGAGACTTGGAAAGTAACAAGTTTTTACCTTCAAGTTCTTCATACGTATGTCCAGTCATGACGGCCATCCAAGATCGCTATTGCGACGGAAGAGGGCTTCCATTAAATGATACGGAACTCCTCCCGATCTTCGTTGAGTGCTGACCGAGCCAGGCTCTCATGAATGAGAGGCAAGCCAAGGCATGCATTGACTTGCAATCTACCCAGGACTACCCTTCGTTTTAGAGGGTGTACGGCAAGGAGATCTTCCCATGCCGGCCCGAGCCATCTCAAAAGTCTTCTCCGTCGAATCTCCCGGACATTTGCGAAATCTGTGCCTTAGATGCGGGGCATCCCGTCCGCGACGCACTCCCGGTCTCCAATTCGCTATTTACACAACAGCACCGCGTCACTGGCGGAGGGTTCCTCCATCGATCAGGCATTCACAGTCGTAAATGTCCCGAAGCTCGTTGAGGTGCTTTTATGAAGACAAAAGTTAACTGGAAATCATTGGGACACTCGGCAAAAAGATGGCATGGAATCACGCTACGCAACGATTTGGCAGTCACATCACGGGGGACCAGGTCACCCCAAGAAAAATGGTGGGCTCGACCGCAAATGTGGAAGTAGTCGGGCGCCTTGCAGACAGCGGCGGCACTCCCCACTTGCGCAAAGGAACCCAAGCAAACGCCCCCGCAGGCCAGACCGGGTGGGAAAGGAGAAATTCAATGAGGAGATATGGGGCCAGGCTGGTATTTGCCTTTGTTTTAGTTGTGGCAGTTCTGATTGCATCTTGTGCGAAGCCCTACCACGAGCAAAACGAACGCTACGTCTTTGTGGCCACGAATACGAACCTGCCCTACTGGCAGGAAGCGCGGGCGGGTTTTTTGGACGCGGCCAAATCACTCGGAGTAAAAGGTGAACTACTTGGCCCGGCGGGTTACGCCCCGAACGCGGAACTGGTCTTGTTCCGCCGGATCGTGGAGGAACACCCCACTGGAATCTGCCTATCCGCGGCGCGCCCAGAAATCTTTCAGGCGGAGATTGACAAGGCCGTGGCCTTGGGCATCCCGGTCATCTGCGTGGACGCCGATGTGCCCCAATCCAGGCGCCTGTTGTACCTCGGGACGGATGACTTCAAGGCGGGCAGAGAGAGCCTGAAGCAAATGGCGGCGCTCGTTTCTGATCATGGCAACATTGCGGTCATCACCATTCCGGGACAGCGTAACCTCGACGATCGAGTGGCAGGCGTGGCGGACACGCTCAAGAATTTTCCTGCTATTAAGCTGACAAAGATTCTCGATAACAAGGGCGATGCGCAAAGTGCGCTTGAACAGGTTTCCGCGCTGTTACAGTCGAAAGAAAAAGTGGACGGAATTATTTGTCTGGAAGCAACAGGCGGTTCTGGCGCCGCCGAAGCCCTGCACCGCTTAGACATGGAAGGCAAGGTGCCAATTGTGGCCTTCGACGACGATGCGGAGACACTGGATTGGATCGACCGCGGCGCCATTGCCGCCACGATCGCGCAAAAGCCCTACGTCATGAGTTATTACGGACTGAAGTTCCTCGACGACCTCCACCACAACGCGGTACACCAATTCAAAGACTGGCGCACCGCCCCGGCGGCGCCAATGCCTGCAATCGTTGATACTGGCACGGTGGTCGTGGACAGGAGTAATCTCAAGCTCTATCGCGAAGCACTCGCCGCACATCCAAAGTCGCCGTAGAGAAGACGTTTTCAGTGCGCGCCGTTGAAGAGGGCCCGCGGCAATACCGCGAAGGCCTAATGACGTTTTACGCGTGAATTGCGGATAGGAAACAATGGTCGATCCAGGCGATCCTGCGCGGGATAATCCTGACCCCATTCCCGAAAAAATGGGCCGGGATGAAGGGGGGACGAGGTGCAATGGTTTCCGCCGTTTCCGTGAAGCGGTGCAACTACACAGCGACGTGCGGCAACTCCTGCTCGATTACTGGATGGGGCGCTCGAATCCAAACAGGTGAGATTGATACGCACTGAAAAACAAAAGGCGCCGACCTTCAACTAAGAGCCGCGCAAAAGAATGCACCAACAGGGAAGCACTGCAGCCTTAGAAAAACACCGCTGGAGAAACGTTTAATTGCTTGCTCAACTTAAGTGAGCCGCGATTTTACTTAGTGAAGTTTTGCTAAATCAAAAGAAACTTTCACGTCCTGGCCATCGGGAGTGACAACGTGGACTTCGGTGTCGTCGGAAGGGACGTTGCGGGCGTCGAATTCGAGATAGACCCAGGCGCCGATGAGCCCGGTGCTGCCATAACGGTCGGCACGGTCGTACTCGGGTTCGCCGCGCAGGGAGCGCGGTTCGATCCAGTCCTCTTTCTGCTTGATGCCATAACGGAAATCCTGCCAGAAATCCTCGTTGCGCAACACAATCCCTTTTTCAGTGGTGGAATTGCCGGGAGAACTCTGGCCCTCCATCTGGTTGTAGGTGGGCGTGAACTCGATGTGGATTTCGAGTAGGAGCGAGTCACCGCGATCGCGGTAATCGAGTTGGGCTTGTTGAGCGCTGTAGCCGGAAGTAGTGCGGCTGGAAACTTTGACGACTTGCGCGAGCGGGGTGAGCAAGTGGATCTCGGAGACATAGGGCCCGGATTTGGGGAGAGGGAGATGCCTGGTGTAAGGCTCGAAAAAGGCGCGCGTTTTGTCGTCGTTCCGCTGGCCGAGGAAATAGGCTTCACGGACGGCAGTGTCCGAGAGGTCGGTGTCGTAGGCAAACGCGGGAAGAAACAAAAGAGTTCCAATCGTTAAGAGAGCGGCGGACGTGCGAAGGATTTTGCGCATGGTCAGCGGAGTGAAGACACGGAGAAACTCACGGTAACGGAATCGCCTTCAGGAGGGATGACGCAGATGACGGCGGTGTCTGAACTGAACGATTCCGCCGTGAAGAGAAGCTCCAGAGAAGCGCCGGCGAGAAGGCAAGTTCCCCACCTAGCGCAGTAATAGGTGGGCTTGCCGGTGAAACCGGAAGGAACGAGCCGCTGATGGTCGTTGGACACGACCACCTGGAAATCTTTCCAGAAGTCGGGGGAGCGGAGGGAACGCTCGGGCTGAGTGCCGGAACCTCCACTCTGCTGCGGAGGGAGAAGCCGACCGTAGGACTGGGTGAACGAGATTTGTATGGTGACTTTGACGACATCGGGTTTGCCGCGGTGGTCGAGGAGCGCCTGCTGTGCGCTGAAATTTCCATGGTAGTGCTCAGAGTATTCCACCTGTTGTTCGAATGGTGTCAGAAAGCGGACTTCGGAGATATGAGGACCAGTCTGCGGGAGAGTAGGAAACTTCACATACTTGCTGTAGAAGGGGCCAAGGGTTTCGTCGTGGCGCTGGCCCATGAAATAGGCTTGGCGGACGGCGGTGTCCGAAAGCGGGGCGTCAAAGGAAAACGCAGGTGGGGCGACCAGCAGGGACAAGGTAAGAATTGCAAGGAGTGGCCGAAAGGGTGAAGTCATGGGCTCCTCCACAGTATTTAGACGAAGAGGAACGGTAGCCCGGTTTCGGGGATTGAGGAAAGGACAGAATGGAGCGTGCTTTGGTTTCGGGGGTTGTTAGCCCGACCCGTAAGGGGAAGAGGCGGTACAAGGGAGAAGAAAGGTAGGACAAACCCACGGACACTTGAAGGAACAACGTGGTAAAATTCATGTATGTCTCACATTGTGTATAAAGTGGAAACGGAACTTGAGACCGACGGGCGCTGGATCGCTGAAGTTTTGAATCTACCAGGCGTCATGGCCTATGGCTCGACAGAGAAAGAAGCTATCGCTTCTGCCCAAGCGCTTGCCCTTCGTGTCCTTGCTGATCGAATCGAAGAAAAGAAAGAACCTGCTGAGACAGTCACCGTCTCCATCGAAGCGGCCTGACAGTGAGCCAATGGGCTAGCAGTAAGGCTGTGAAGGTCTTACGAGCACTACTCCGAAACGGATACACGATAAAGTCGCAAAGGGGATCGCACGCCATCCTGACGCATCCTGAACGAGGCGATTATGTGTGGGCGTTTCATGATGCGGTGGAAATCGGGCCGAAGATGCTGGCCAGGATTGCGAAACGCACGGGGTTGCGTCCCGAAGACTTGTAGTCCCTGCCGCGCCAGCGGACCCAGGATGAAGGGACAGGGCAGGAACTACGCGCCTAGCGAGCACCTTCCGTATCCTGTCAGATTGCGCGCATCCCGCGAAATCATAGCCCCTCATTCGTTTGATGACCATGTATTCGAACTGACTCGGGTCAACGACTCATCCCACAAACCTACTAGTGTGCTGTCCCGTAAATAACGGACAGGTGTAGCAGATGCGATTGCATTGATGCTGCACAACTTAGGGCGCAGGAGTTATCGAACTTATTTCCGGGACACAACACTAGATACGACGGGGCGTGTTGGGGAAATCGAGCCAGACTTTGATGCCGCAGAAGTGGGAGCCTTCGGTGCAGATGGGCGTGGTGATGCCGGCGCGAAGGTGGCAAGGCGGGCCGATGTAGCGGGCGAGTTCGGGCTGCACGGCGCGAAGCTCCGCAATTTCGTCCATGGATGCGTTGTAAATCTCTTCCTGAGCGTTGAAGCAGGTGCGCATGGTCCATTTGTGGAGCAGGTGGAGGAGCGACCCGGTTTCGACAAGGCGAATAGACTTGGCGTTGGGCAGGAGATAGAGAGCGATTTCGGGTGGCACGCCGCGGTCGAGGAGTTGATTCTTGGCGGACCAGGCGTCGTGCATGGCGCGGCGGCAGACTTCGCTGGCGCGGGGATTGTCCGCGATGAGCTTTGGCGTGATGTAGTCTGGGTCGCGCGTATCGGCAAGAGTGAGAATGGGACGCGATCCGGGAACCATGCGGTGACGCTGATCCTGGCTATCCGCGGTGTGACTGATTTTCTTGGCAAAGGTGTAATTGGCGTGCTGGAGCGCGCGCATCATCGGCGCATGCACGCCGATATTGAGAGTTTCGAGCCGATAGAGATTGCGGGCGGGGTTGAGCAGGCGGTCGATGGCTTCCGCATCGGGGCAAGCGGTTTCGGTGAGGCCCACGACCGCGCGATAGGATTGGGCCATGACGCGGGGAGCGTTTTGCGAGTAGTCGAGAAGACGCGAAGTTTTGCCATTGAGGCGGGCGTCGAATTCGCGGGCAAACCCATCCCCTTGTGATTTTGTGGGAGTTGCGTCCTTCCATTCGGGGAGTTCTTCCAACGGAGTGGTGCCAAAGCGATCGAAGAATTGCGAATCGAGTTGACGGACCTGGGCCACCATTTCGCCGATGACGGCGCGGGCTTCGCTGGGGGTGTCGGAAGCTGAGCACATACGCCAGAGTCGATGGAGGACGATACCGGAGAGGGTATGAACCATCGTGGTGAAGGCGGCAACTGGGAGGACGTAGCGCGCGATTTCGATGGCGCGTTTTTCGGCGGAGCGCTCGATTTTCTGCAGGCGTTTCGGATGAGACATCGGGCCGATATGCCAGATGTCGTTCAAGATGGAGCGCGTGTCGGAAACGAGGAGTGCGGAAAGTTCGCGATAGCAGGCCCAAGCGCGGGTAATGGCCGCCTCGTAGATCTGGCGGGAGCCTTCGTCGAAGAAGAGAGAGACGGGAGGGATGTAGGCCTGAGCGCGATCGAGTCGCACGTAGCGCTGGCTCTGCTGCTCGGAATTGTAAAAGGGGTGGGCGTGTAGGAAAGACCAGACGAATTGGCGGCTGACGTTTTCCAGGCCGAACTCGAAGTGTGCGTGCTGGTAGACCGTGTGGTGGCCGCTATAGAAGGTGGCGGCGCCAATGTTGAGCCGCTGTTTGTCGGTGATCTCTTCGGGAGTGATAAGGCGGGAAGAGTAGCAGGTACGCGCGGCGGCGATGGCGGAATCGAAAGGATGAGAGAAGGCGTTGCGGAGGGTGATGCGAGGAGGAGCCGTCTCGACCGAGTCGGAGGCAGGAACACCATCGAACATGGGAGATTGCGTGGCCACGTTGAGGATTGATTTTACACGGAGTGAGAAGAGCGAGATGCACAAAAATGGAGTGGGAGGCTTATTGGCGGGGAGCAGAAAAGGAAGCGGACCGGGCAAAAGCCGGTCCGCGAGGCACAAGAAAACCGAAGCCGCTGAAAGCTACTTTTTGACGGCGGCGTTGGCGTACTTCTTCTGGAAACGCTCGACGCGGCCAGCGGTGTCCACGAGTTTCTGCTTACCGGTAAAGAAAGGATGGCAACTGGAGCAGATTTCAACGCGCAGCATGTCGCCTTTGATGGTCGAACGCGTCAGAAACGTATGACCGCAGGCGCAGTGGACGGTAACGTGGTGGTAATCGGGGTGGATCCCGGGCTTCATGGATTCTCCAATCTATCGTGGCCGGTCTGCGCGGGAACCTGAAAGTGCGGGGTTACAGCCGCGTCGCTAGGTCACGAGACAATCTGTAATTATACGGGATTTTCACAGGAACGCAAAATCATGGCAGTTCAGGAATTCAGAGCTACGGGCAGGGAACTACGAGGCAGGAACGTCGGCAGTGGCTTGATTCGAGTAGGTACTCTCGACGCCGTTGTCGTCCACAGCGGTGACGACGTAGTAGTAGATGTCGCCGTTGCTGACCGTGGAGTCGTCGAAGGTAAAGGCATTGAGGGGCGTGGAGAACAGAGGGCTGTAGAAGTTGCCCGAGGTGGTGCTGCGGTAGACGCGATAGCCAGCGACAGCACTGGAACTGGCGTCCCATGTGAGATGAACTGTGTGCTGGGTGGCGGGAGGCGGCGGCGCAGGTGCGGAACTGACCCCATCACCGGAGAGGGAGACAGATTCGGGTGAAGTGAGATTCGCGCTTAGGATGGAAACGGTACCAGCGGCAGAACCCTTGGATTGTGGGCGAAACCACACCTGAAAGGTGACCTGTTGGTTGGGAGAAAGCGAAAATCCCGGAGAAAGATCGGAGTAACCAAACCCCGAGCCGGACGCGGTGACACCGCTGATGGTGATATTGACGTCGCCGGTGTTTTGCAGGGTGACGCTTTTGGTCGAGGTCGTTAGTAGATTCTGGTTGCCGAAACTGACGGAAGAAGGAGTGACCTGCAAGGAATAAACGACTTTTTCCGCGACGCCCGCGAGGGAAATGGCGGGGAGAGATTGCGGGGCATTGCTAGTGATGGTCAGGGAAGCCGAGGCGTTTCCTGGAGTTGTAGGGGTGAACGCCAGGGTGTAGTCGAGACTAATGCCAGGTAGCACGGTGTGGGGAAGGGAGGGGCCACTGATAGCGAATTGTTTATTGGAGAGCGAAATGGAAGAGATCTGCAAAGGCGCACTACCCGAGTTCGTGAGTTGAAGGGTTTGCGTAGCGCTTTGGCCGACGACGACGTTCTTGAAGTTGAAGCTGAGCGCCGAAAGGGCGAGGTTCGGTTCAGGAGGTGGGTTATGCGGACCGTAGCTGGCGCAACCGGCGAAAAAGAGAGACACGCCTGCAAGGCAGGCAACTAATGCGTAGCCGGGCGCAACGGAAGCCAATGAACGGCGGAATAGCACTGCAGGAACGAACCCCCTCAGGTTCACCATAAAAAATAGCTTTGGTACAGCTGTGCGGGCAACCTGTCCCCGGTACAGTTGTGGGACAGGTGAGGACCAGGTCGAACCTGTACCTATGGACAGTGGCACAATCCGATAATCGCCAGCATAGCGCAGATTTAGAACGAAATGCGGTTGCAGAGACGGGGAAAGCTCTGTGGAAGGAATGGCCCTTCGGACGGGAACCGCGATGGCACTGCTGAGTTTCCAGGATCAGGAGACGAAGTGGCAGCCGAACCGGAATGTGCCTTCCGCCGTGCGGCGGGACCAAACCGGCTTCAGATAGACACGGACGGGGGGAAGAATGGGGACGTGAAGGATGGCCAGAATGCTTTCCGGGAGGTCCTCCGGCTGCTCAAATTCGAGCGCGACACCACCGAAGCCGAGGTCCAGTACACGGGCGCGGCGAGCGCCTTGTTCGCCAATGATGGCGTAGGCATTCGTGCCAACCATGGAGACGCGTTCGGCTTTTCGTTGAATGGCATAGGAAGCCGGCGTTACTGGCGCCAGTGGAGTTTGCTCGGTGAGAGCACGCGCGGCAGCGGAAGAAGCGTCAGCGAAGTCGGAGGGAGGTTTTTCCGATGGACGGCCAGCAGAGATAGAGATGGGAGGGGTCGCCACAGGAGGTGGAACGGCCGCGGGTTGAACCGCGGGGTGCGCAGAGCCGTTGGCGGTGCGCGAGTGATTGGCGTGCTTCAGGCGATAGAGGCGCTCATCAGCGACGCGCACCAATTGATCAGACTGATCGCCGTCCTGAGGGAAATTGGCAACGCCATGATCCATGGTCACGGGGAAGGCGAGTTGCAAGGGGCGCAAGGTTTCGGCAAAGACTGTTTCAATGCGGCGGCTGAGAGCCAGGGCTTGAGCGGCATCGGTTTGCGGAAGAAGGAGAGCGAATTCATCGCCACCAATGCGGAAAGCGGAGTCTGAGGTGCGCAGAGCTTTTTGGAGAGTGGTGGCAGCGGCGCGGAGAACCTCGTCCCCGCGAGGGTGTCCGTACTTGTCGTTCACTTCCTTGAAGCGGTGCAGGTCCAGGATGACGATGCCCAGCGGAAGACCGTAGCGGCGAGCGCGATTGAGTTCCTTCTCGAAGGACTCTGCAAATAGGCGGCGATTGTAGAGGCCGGTGAGGGGATCGGTGACAGCATTGACCTGGAGTTTCTTGTACTCATCATATTCGAGCACAACTGGAACGCGGATCAGTCCGGCGGAAGAGAGCACATCCATCAAAACGGTTTTAAGCGATATGGGCCGGCCGAGTTGCTCAGAGAATTCGCGGCGTCGCGTGAGCATTTCCTCCCAGAGTTGGAGACACTGAGATTCGCGAAGATCAAGATGAGTAGTGGTGCGAAAGTATCGCTGCAGAAACTGGCTGCGCGCGGGAATGTCCATGACATCGAGCGTGTCGGCGAGGAGCTCGAGGTAGGCGTCTTCCATGGGCAAACGCGGGGCCGCCGGGGCTCCGGGACTGGGCATGGCCGGGTTTTCCTACAATCTGCCTCTCCCCGCGGGGGCTGGGGCAAGCACA
>Ga0209039_10000054_pt1 | contig 93321 bp, 86 predicted proteins | sample BogFormECP12_OM1_FD_188238 | JGI IMG/M metagenome (GOLD analysis project Ga0209039, IMG submission 188238) | Bog forest soil microbial communities from Calvert Island, British Columbia, Canada - ECP12_OM1 (SPAdes) (version 2) | ecosystem: Environmental > Aquatic > Freshwater > Wetlands > Bog ... | reverse complement strand
GCTTGTCGCACTCGGATGGAATGGGGCGGGTGTTCGACATCACCCGGGGCTGGTCTATAATCCAGCTCCAAGTTGATCTAACCTTAAATCGACATTGTCAGGAAGACCTCAAAAACCGAAATATGAAAAGCATCACTAATTCAATGCCTGATTTTTATCAATGATCCAGGTATTATCATTCTTCTTTTAACCGTTTCAACGCCTTGCGGGAGTTGGGAACAGGCATCGTTGAGAGAAATGCAGTAGGCCGGAAAGTTTCGATATTCAAGGTATCTGCCCAGTAGGTTAACCGTTCTATCACTTTTTGCCTATCGCTGGCGAGAATTCCGAAAATCCCGACCTTGTTGCCAGTTCCTTGCTGGATTGCCACGTCGATATCTCCAGGATCCTCGACGATCCCGGCCTCGATGAGCTTGCTCGCTTCGTTGATCTGGACGATGAGAAGATCAAGCGTGTTTAGTTTGTCGGTGGGATCAGACATGTCAATCTCGGGACGCCCGCTTGACCAGTCGAAAATGCCTTTGCCAGTCTTTTTTCCAAGTTGCCCTGCCGCGACGAGATCCTCGATCCATTGAGGCGTTGCGAACTCTGTATCGATCTTTTCGGCAAAATAATCCATGCCATCCTTGACGATGTCGAGTCCCACGTAGTCGAACGTTTCAAACGCGCCCATGGGTAAAACTTTCTTCACGACCGCGTCAACTTGCGCGGGCGTTGCGAGACCTAGTTCCACGATCTTGCCGATCAAGATCTGGCTTTGCACGAGAACCCGGTTCACGATGAACCCTGGCGTGTCCTTGAGCACGGGGATGGGAAGCTTGCCGATACTTCGGACAAATCGCTTGGCTGCTTCAAAGGTTTCATTCGTCGTCTCGCTTCCCTTGATGACTTCCACGGCGTCCATCATTACCGGGGGATTGAAGAAATGCATACCGATGACCTGCCCGGGACGCGCTGTCGCCGCAGCAAGCTCAGAGATGCTGAAATACGACGTGTTCGTGGCAATAACTGCATGCTCATCGAGATTGATATCGAGTTCTTTGAACACGCTTTGCTTTATTGCCATGACCTCGGGCACGGCTTCGATGACGAGATCGACGGTTGAAGTAAAATCTTGATAATCAAGACTCGCGTGTATCCGATCCATGACCGTCTGAATATCTTCTTTCAATTTCCCTTTCTTCACCAGGTGATTCAGACTATCTAAGATTCGTTGCATTGCGGTATCGAGAAACTCGGTCTTGATATCTTTTAAAAACACATCGACACCGGCAATTGCACAAACCTCGGCAATGCCGTGACCCATATCACCGGCGCCGATGACCGCAATTCTGCCCATTTCTCCCATTCTTTATCACGATGCAAAATCACAATTCAATCCAATCTTTGCAAATATTCATTCGTGATCAGGAATTACGATTTTATCCATTTAATCCTTGATCTTGACAAGCGAAATCCTAAATGATGACTATCTTGGTTGCGATTTTTCAAACGGGACACGTTATTTGGAAATAATAGCAAGATTAAATGATGTTCGTGCAATAATGTTCCACGTGGAAAGCAACTGAATTCGTGTCCTCGCAAGCGGCATTTGTTTCGAGATGAATGAGAAGATCACGCAGTGCATTCTTGGAATACTCGATGGGAATACCCAGGTCTTCCGTCCATAACAGCGAGGCGATGAGATTCTTGCTCTTGGCGACGATGAACGTGCCATTACTTTCCGATTCAAACGTGATGAGGCTTGATTCGTCATCATCGTTCATCTTCATCTTTGAAAATTGCGTGATGGCAACTAGGAAACCTCCTTCGATCGCGATGCGTTCGATCTCGTTCTTGTTGTACGTGGTGATGATGGGCACGCCACCCTTGTCGAATACTGAAATAGCTTTCCCGAGCACGCTTTTTTTGACCTTCTCGCCTGTCAACATCGTGTAGAACTTGGCAAACGCGTCTGCCATACCGTACCCAGTTTTTGCCGAGATTTCCATGATCTCGAAATTATCCAGCTCCGTTAAATTGAAGTCCCTTATCAATCGGTTGATGGACACAGCGCCTGGTAGGTCAAACTTGTTCGCGAGGATCAACAAGTTGATCTTCTGCTCAGTGATGAGCGGAAGGAGTTTTTCAAGCTCATCTTTCGCTTCAGGAAAGCGTTCCGGCGCGGATTTATCGATCACGAAAACAACGACCTTCGCATTCCTGATCTCGCCGAGCCACATCTGGCGGAAGTCTTCTTGCCCGCCCATGTCAAACAATGACATGCGAGTGCCGCCGATCTGCATGTCGATGCTCTTCTTGCCCATGGTTGGCGTGTGTTCTATGAAACGACCATCTTGAAGGAAAGAAATGATAGTTGATTTACCAGAATTGTCGAGGCCTAAAAAAACTGCCTTGTTGCTTGTTTTTTTCTTCAAAAAATTCAAGAAGCCCATTTTTTTTACCTTTATTTGTTTTTAAATTATTTTCCCAAATTGTTGATTGTCCCAACAATAACAAGCTTTGTGTACAAGGATGACCTCGAAACATTTAAGGCTTGTGCTTTCAAAGCACCATTTGGGATATAAAGCGAGGATCGGTTGTTACTTCATTTAACATTAATGAGGTTTCGTGGTTACAAATATTCAGGTTTTCGAGTGCAAAATATCATATTGTAGCCAAGAGCCATATCCCAGCACTCTCTTGAGACTCTTAAAATTTTAATGAAAACAATTTATATTCGCTTGGCAGAGTGCATGATCTTTCTCTTGAGCCACCCTGTGGAGAACATTCTCGTTAAAAATGAAAAAAGCCAAAGATGAATTCAAACCCGAAGAGAAATAGAAAGAATATCTCGATCCATAACAGCACGGTCGTGCTCAAGTCGGTTCTCGTCGTGTTATAGACCGAGTCGAGCGCATCGAGCCTGTTACGGATGCTCGTGCTCCATTCCTTGAGGCTAAACAAGTTGCCGAGATGCCTGTAAATTTGGGCCAGGTAATAGTCCCCGATGAGTTTCGAGCTATTTTCAATGTCTTCCAGGAGAAATGTCATGTCGACGCGCAGTTTTCTCAACTCGGCTACTTTCTTGCCGAGGAGGCGGTATGGCTTGCGCGCCTTCGAAAATACCATGCGTAACTCGTCCTCTGCCATGTCTAGCTCGTGATCGAGCACTTGATCGAGAGTGCTGAGTTCAAGCACTTGATAATTTGCAATCTCGGCAACGAGCAAGATGTCTTCATAATCCTTGTTCGGATCGATGATGATGCAACGATCGAGATCGAAAATCACGAGATCATTCTCGAGATACGAGAATGGGTTATCAAGCGTTGCTTTGATTTGCGACGGGTGATATCGCACCGACGGGGAATCACCTTGCAAGAAACTCGCGATGTAATTTTCATGTGCATGGATGAATTCGCCGGGGTCGCCCTCATCGCTCGTGATGCAATAAGCTGCATAGGTCTCGAATTCAGGCGTGAACAGCTCGTAATACTCCTTGTCGATGAATTGATCTATGCGTTTCATCATTTCTAAAAACCGGCGATCGATCCAACCGAAAATTTCTAATTTTTCATTTTTTACGTCGGTGTAAAATTCCGTTGTTTTCAATACATGAAGTTGATCGAGGGGAACATTCTCGAATGCTAGCCTCGAGATGAAAGTTATAACGCCGTCCTCGTAAATCTTTGCACTGAGCGTTGCTGATCGGAAATACGGAGATTCTGAATGCTGGTGGGATTCAAGCTCGACGATGATGGGCCTGGGAAGCGATATGTTTGGTGTCGTGTCTTTTGTGACCGTCGTCGTCATCGGTTGCGAGCCTGACAATTCCCCCACGACGGCGCTGATATCGATATGGCGGCCGACATCGAAGAGCTTCATATAAACAAGTTCCCCATCCATGGGGAATTACCGCATTCCAATCCAAAAAGAATTTTCACGAATCGCGCATCGCGTGATGCCTTTTTTTTTGATCCCCGCGTTCAATGTCACAAGAACGCGAGGTGAAAGCCATGTCATTGATCCAGGATGACGCCGAGCACGTCCCTCTGAAGTTAAAATTATGTTTATCCATTGGTAGCTTCGCGAACAGCATGCTCTCGGTGTTTGCGATGGCAAACATCACGTTCTATTACGAGGAAAAATTGCTGCTATCGAAAACGCTGGTTGGCTTGGCATGGATCATATTCGCGGCATGGAACACGATAAACGATCCCCTCTTTGCGTATATCATCGATAACACGCGCACGCGCCTTGGTCGTCGCATTCCATATGTTCGATATGTTGGCTTATGTTATGGTGCCGCGTTCATATTTTGCTGGTTTCCAATCGCCCAAATTGGAGACCAGATCGGGCTATTCTTCAATCTTCTCGCCGCACTCTCCTTGCTCGATACCGGATACACGATATTGAGCTCGTGCTTTTTCGCTTTACCCAAGGAGATTGTCGTCACCGCCGTGCAACGCAGCAGCCTCGCGGTCTGGATGTCGCTAGCCGATTTCGTGAACATCGGGGCTGGCGTGGTACTAGGCATCGTGTTCTTGACTGGGCAAGGATCGATCAATCCGATTTTTCAACCCTTCATGGTGCTAGTCGGCATCGCGGGAAGCCTCTTGCTTTTCACGACATCCTTCGGTTTGAAAGAAAACATGTCTGCTCAAGAACAATCCAAGGAGAGCTTCGTGGTATCCTTCAAGACCACGTTAAAAAACAAACCGTTTTGGATCGTCATGATTCCGGGCTTCGTGTTCTCCATCATCGTGCCCTTGATGCAAACTGGAGTGTTATATTACATCAACTACGTGATCCCGGGGCAGAATTACCTGCCAATTGCTGGCGGGTTTGCCATTGGCATCCTTGCTGGACTGTTCTTGAGTCCGAAGTTTATCAAGAAGTGGCAACCCAAGCGCATTGCAATCATGACTTTTTACTTCATGGCGGCCACGTTCATTGCCATTTTTATTACGGGAAAAAATTCCACGATCGCGGCATTCCCGTTTGGTTTTTTCGGCTTCGAGCTCGCGAACTCGGGCGTTGTCACTGCAGTCATCATGGGAGATGTGATTGACAACGACGAGCTCATCACGGGCAAGCGGCGGGAAACGATTTATGGTGGCGTTTACGCCGTCATCTCCAAGCCAGGCTTGTCCATCGCGAACTGGGCATTTTTAACAATCATCAATGTGTTTGGATTTCTCTCTCCCGTGCAATCCGGGGACGTGCCGGTGAAGCAGGCTCAATCCGAATTAGCCATTACCGGCATATTGATAGCTATTTGCTTGATCCCTGCCATTGGCATGCTTATCAGCGCAATCGTGGCACGCTGGTACACGTTAGATGGCGCAGAATGGCTAAAAAAGAAAGAGTTCATCCGAGAATCGCATGAGAAGAAGGAAAAGGAGTTTCTCGCGACGTTGGAGAAGAATCGCTTGACCCAGGATCAACCGAAATGAATTTGCATTGATTTTTCACGCCAAGTAATATCGAGAGCATGTACGAATACTAGATTATAGTAACAGCCGGGCATGTTTGAGAATAACGTGCAGTGTCCTCATTTTGACGAAGCAAATGTTTACCAAGCTTTACTAAACAAGGTAAATTGAGTAGAGTTGAGATTACCCGTTCCAGGACGGGTATCGGTCGTGTCGGCTCGAGCATGCGGGATTGTGCCCCGCCGACGAGGTCCAGCGGACCTCGCGCTGGGAAATCGCGTATTTGGGGAAAATAAACAACCAACGCGCTGGGTAAATAGAATTTTAAAACAAATTATCTTAAATAAATGCTCACGATAGACTATCATATATAGCGTGCATTTTTCTCAATTAACCTATCTTGGTGTATTATGCCAGCAATTACAATTCACGTAACATCCGGGGCAACGGTTCAGCAAGGCGTGGTTATAAAGGGAGGAGGAAAGAAACTCCCCGAATACCGAAACGTCGCGGCTGTTATCTACCTCGACATGGTGGATTTCAAGAAACTTGGAGTTTTTCCGGGAACGCCCGTGGAAGTGAGTAATGAGTACGGAAAGGTCGTGGTCATCGCCCACCCGACGCCGGACGGGCCGCATCCAGGCATCGGTTTCATGCCACGAGGGCCCTGGGCGAATATGATCATCGCTCCCCTGACGAAATGCTCCGGAGCACCCCAGTACAAGGACACGGTTGTCCAAGTCGAGCCGTGCCCCGACAAGATGCCGCTACAAATGGCGGACTTGATGCGGACGGTTTACATCGATCCTCTGGAAAAGTGAGGAGGCGAGCACGACATGTTCATGACAGACAACGCGAAAATCACTGAAAAAGATGGAAAGAGATTGGTGACGGACGTCACTTGCGTGTTCGATGGCTGCGCTTGTGACGACATTGCTTGCGAGGTCGACATTCAGAAGAACGAGATCGTCGCCGTGTACAACGCATGCAAGGTCGGAACGGCAAACTTTCTGCAATGCAAGGGCGCCGAGCGATTTACCACGCCGTTGTGGCGCGAAAGCAAGAAGGACGAGTTCCAGCCTATCATCTGGGACGAGGCGCTCGAAAAAGCCGCCGACATCCTCATCCAGGCTAAGCATCCGTTGCTCTTCGGTTGGTCGGAAACAGGGGTCGAGGCCATCCGTGCAGGCGTGCGGCTCACGGAACTCGTCAGCGGCACGATCGACGGGCAAGTCACGCATTGCCACGGACCCAGCGTGCAAGCAATTCAAGAGGTTGGCTACGCGTCGGCCACGCTTGGCGAGGTCAAGAACCGCGCCGACATGATCGTGTATTGGGGCTGTAATCCCATGAATGCCCACGCCCGCCATATGAGCAGGTATAGCACGTATGTGTCAGGTTTCTTCCGCCGCCACGGTCGCCAGGAACGCAAGCTCATCGTCGTTGACCCGCGCAAGACCGACACGGCCAAACTCGCTGATCAACACATCCAGATCGAGATGGGGTCTGATTACGAGGCGTTCGAAACGCTCCGGGCCATCTTGCGCGGCGCGAAGATCGATAAAGAATCCGTCGGCGGCGTGCCCATCGAAACGTGGAAGCAGCTCGCCGAGGACATGAAAAGTGCATCGTACGGGGCGATATTCTTCGGGCTCGGTCTTACGCACAGTTCATCAAAGAAAAATAGCGTCGCCGCCGCTATCGGCCTTACGCAAGACCTCTGCAACATCACGAAATGGCAGATCATGCCGCTCCGCGGCCATTACAACGTCACGGGCCTCAACCAGGTCTTGTCATGGATGACCGGCTATCCCTATGGCGTCAATTTCGCTCGGGGCTTTCCACGATATAACATCGGCGAGTTCACTGCCGTCGACATGCTCAACCGCAAGGAGGTTGATGCCATGCTCACCATCGCCGTCGACCCGGGCGCGCATATGCCGCAGCAAGCCGTGCACCGCATCGCCGAAATCCCGCTTATCGCATGCGACATTCATCCAACACCCACGACAGAATTGGCTAACCTGATCATCCCTGGCACGCACGATGGCATCGAAGCTGAGGCTTCCTGTTACCGGATGGACAGCATACCAATTCACATGCGTAAAGTTATTGATCCGCCCGAGGGTTGCAAACCATCAAACGCCGCGTGGCTCGAAGAGCTCATCGAGATCGTGGAAAAGAAGCTTGGCGTGCAACACGTTTGATTTCTTGATTACGTTTACATTTTTTAATATTCAATCCGAGTCGGATTCGTGTCCCTTGTTGACGAGCATTGCAGCGAGATACGTGAAGGCCTCGCTGATGTTTCGATTTTGCAACGCTGACGTTTCGATATACCCAAGCCCGAGCTTTATCGACATTTGCTCGATATCGTCGTTTGTTACCGCGATCTGATCAACAAGGTCCGCTTTATTACCGATGATGATGCCAACCACCTCCATTTTCAAGGTTTTCGTGATATCCTCGTGCCATCGCTCGATATTCACCAGTGTGTCGGGCCTGGTCAAGTCGAACACGAATATAACGCCATCAGCGCCCTCGTAGAAATGGGAGCGCATGAGCTGGAACTTGGCTTGACCAGCAATGTCCCAGATGGCAAACTTGACCTTGCGATCGTTATAAATGAGATTCTTGGAGGAAACGTTGACACCCATGGTCATGATGTAGGTTCGCCGGAACGCGTTATCGGTGTATCGGAGAATCGTGGACGTTTTCCCGACCTCAGGATCGCCCACAACGATTACCTTGAATTTATAGGTTCGATAACCTGCGCCCTCATCGACCTCGGGAAATTCCACGCCGTCGGATAGTCCGATTTCTTTTTCGAACAATTCTTTAATGGTCGTGGAAATTTCCTCGTTGAACTTGTTGAAGATCTCGATATATTGCCGGGCATCAGCTTTTTGCTCCTCAAGAGATTGAATCTGACTCGCGAACGATTCGACCGGGGCCACGAACTCGGCATGAAACTTGTAAAAAATGGAGGCATCCTTTTCATTGAACACGATCGCGATCGTCGCGTTCACGAACCCGCCACGCTTGCTTGCATCCACGATGTGCACGAACTTGATGAGGCCATCCATCTCGATGGATGGAAACGAGATTATCTCCAGGTCTTTCAACGTCGCGGACTCGTCGCCAGCAATCAAGTTGAGCGTCTTGCTGCTCACTGCTTGCAAGACATTCCTAGTTAAATCGCCAGGCACCCAAAAAAAAGCCTCCGGACCGGCAATTTCATCGTATTTTGAATACACGATGCCAATGATAACGTCATTTTTCATGATCGCACGAGATTCAATGGAGATCGAGGCGGTACCATCACGACTCTAGTCACTCTAAATATTGTCATACAAGGACAGCTATAAAATGGTTTTAACTTTTATGCACAAGCCATACTTGGCTCCCGGTATTCGCGTGGATTGGATGTACGCGCCGCTAGGTCTTTGATTCATGGCAAAAAAACCTTGTCGGCCATGGCTTCCACGGGTCCAAATATGGTAGTATCCCCGTTCCACTTCCCGAGGATGCGGCGATAGATTGCCTCGAATGTTTGAATGAAATGGCTTAAATTTTCGCTGATCATGTAATTTTCTTCTTTACTGATGATCGCCCCGTTCACGAGTTCGCTCGAGAAAATCGTTATGGCCTTGTCACCTTTCTTGATTGCTGACAAGCCTTGCGTGGTGGTGTCGGTCATTTCTTGCAAGATGTAATTTACCGAGGATATCGCACTCGAGACCAGGTTTTCATCAAGATTCGTGGAATTGGAAAGGTAAGATTTCTGAAACAAGCAGATGCCTGCCTTGTCGATGATGTACAAGGCTTCGATCTGTTGTTTCCAGCTTAACAAGGAAAACGGGGGTAATTTGAGAAATTGGATTGCGATCGCGATGAATGCTCCAAGTTGAAGGATGGAGCCTACAAGCCGTGCGACCAATCCAGCCAGATCGATGACCGTATCGATCGTCATTATATAACCACATGTTAAAGTTAGGAAGGCTGAAAGAGTCCTGGAAAGGGTCACCCGTACCTCGCGCTTGTTTCTCATTCTTTTGGATAGGTCGTTTAAGAAAACTACGAAGAAAATTGCAAAAATACCGACGAGCAGCCACTCTATTTCCCGTGCTGCTTCTAGATTTATTACGAGAAGAACGAAATACAAGCAAAGAACAGCCAAATACACCACAGTAAAAAAATATCGAGTTAAAAAGAATTTTTGATGGTGTTCGACAAATAAAATGAAGAAAAAAGCACATGTGGACAAAGAAGTAGTTCCAAAACTAACAAACATATCGCGGGAATTGACATCAGCGTAATAGTCCGATGCAATGTAAAAGTACCATAGAAGGGAAAACCCGATGAAAACGAACGCACAGCCAAGATCTTGCGTATATTTTGGTCGGTCTTGTTGCTTTCGATATTTCATCACGAATACGATCGAGAGTTGGGCGCACACGAGGGCCAGAATCCATTCCAGGAGCAGCGTGAATGGTCGAAGCGGGCCTTCGATCGGGAACGTGAAGAGCATCATGCCATGTTCATCTCAAGCATTCATCAGGTTCTTCAGGATAATGTCGAAACTTCCAAAAAACTGGCTCTCCGGGCCTTGCTGATTGAGCTGATCGAGGTCTTGCAAGATGTCCGTGAAGAATGCTTCAAATTGACCTTGCAATCGCTTCAACAAGTGTCGCAAACTGCTCAAGTTTTTTTTCACGATCAATGCATAGATGATCGGCGACGAAAACTTATTCCCGTATTCTAGTAAAATCATGGAATCACCCTGATCGATTTCAGACAACCGCTGGTTGGGGGAACTGGTGATGGTTGATATCATGGTCTCGATGCCATCGATGGCACCGGTGAACAAGTCATCACGCATCTGCTCCCGTTCCTCGCTCGCTGAATTGTTTTCCAAGTCAAGGCGGTGGGTGAAGTCCCTAGTAAACAAGAATTGTCCGTGTTTCTGGTCGATGATGAAAAGCTTGTGGAGATTATCTTTCCAATCAAACTCGTAGAACAAAGGCAAGTCATTCGTGCCCCAGAACATGGTAATAAATCCGGTAATAAGCAAAATCACGCCGATGAAAAAAGAAATTACCTGGACACCTGGAATTACCAAAAAAACGAGGTTCGCTGCAAAGAGCAACGATGATAACGCAAATATTTCACCAATAAAGAGCTGAATCATGCGACGGTGGATTTTTCCCATGGAAATGCGAATCATCTTGATTTGATAAGCAATGACGAAATAAGCATTAAGAACGGTGATGATGATACTAAATCGAAAAAAAATACTTTGAGGGCCAATGGTGACCAGCAAGATGATGGGGAGCAAACTGGCGATTGTGACGATCCGTGCCAAGCGCACGTTCATCAACGTCCGGGATTCATTGATGTCGATGAACACCATGAACATGACAGGCGCTAGGAAAACATGAAATAAGCCGATTTTCAGTAGCGAAATATCCGTGCCGTTGAAGAACAATCGATTTATCATCACGTATAACGCCCCGGTCACCATGAGAATGGTAAAACACCCGAAGGAAAGCAAGATGCGATTCATGCGAAGTTTCGCTTTCCTATTTTTCCAGAATTGATAAAAGAAATACACGCCAAGCTCCCACCCGAGAATCACGGGAATCACGTAAGCAAGCACTTGCCATTCCATGATTACTTGGTCTGCATCGATCATTATGCAACACGCCCCCGACAAGTGCAATAATTCATTTCATCAGTCCTTAGATGAATATTCTCTTTTAATATTGAATTAAACAATCACCAAATTTATTCGCGGCGCCGAAACGGTTAGGAATCCGTTATATCAGGTTCCGCGACATCAGTCGAGTCAATCTTCTGAGTGGCAATCAAGTCAACGAGATGATTCATGGTTTCTTCCACGTTCTTGCCCCATTTTGATGATGTTTCGATATAACCGGCCAATCCCAGCTCCATGACCATGTTACTTGCCTCAATTTCTGACTCCTGGTGCATAATCTCGTCGACTATATCCAGCTTCGAACCAACGAGTAAAATTGGCATCGCGGGAGCACTATACGATCGAAACAGGTCAATCCATTCCTTGGCTTGAAAAAGCGTGTTAAGCTGGCTGATATCGTACATGACAAGTGCCGCGGAGGCGCCTTTCATGTAATTTTCATGGAGGAATTTAAACCGCTCCTGGCCACCTAAGTCCCAAATGACCAAGCCGATTTTCTTACCATACCGTTGAATTGAATGAGAATGCAATTGTACGCCGACGGTCAGGGCCGTGTTTGAAATGAATTGCTGGGTCAAGTAACGAAAGAGGAACGTGGTTTTGCCAACGCCACCAGCACCTCCTACCAGGATCTTCCAATTGTAATTATTGGAAACCATTCTACCAACTCATCGCTAGCCCTAATCCAAGGATATGCATTGATATGCCATTTCGTTTATAAACATTTACGTTAGCTCGCGTTCGTAAATGAATCAAGACGCTCGTTGCTTACCGATCCACGATCATGTCATGATCTCATGCAAGGAATTGGTCATGAGTTCTAGTAACGTGGAAAATGTCTGGTTCCGGTATTTCTTTTCCAAGCTCGTTAAATGCACGTTGAAATCGATGATCAGTTCCTTCTTTCGGAAGATATAATCCTTGAGATCCTCGCGTATGTGCCGTTCCGTGGCATCGATCTTCACGTTCTTCGCTGCGATCTTGTCAAATTTATGCGCGAGGATGTAAAACAATGCATCCGGTGCTAGTTCGTTGCGTGTCTTGAAAATGAACCAGACATGATCGCAAACGAACTGCCGTTTCACATCGTCATTCCAATCACTCGCGTCAAAGATGAAGAAAATGATGTCAGCACCCGGGAACACGTCGTCCCGGCTTGTCGTGAACCATTTTTCGAGTTCTTGACCTGATGTGTCGAGGAGCGTCAATTGGAATGGAATTTGTTCGGGCCGCTTGCCTTCTATCTCGACAGGATACATGAGCAAGTACTCGAAATTGTCATGTTTCAAGCCGATGGAGGGAGGCTCCTGTCGTTTCATCAACAAGTCCGCTGGTATTCCCTCGAAGAAGAATCGTCGAATCGTTGTTTTTCCTGCTCCAGGAGGGCCTAAAAAAATGATTTTCTTCATTTTTTCTTCAATTTCTCCATTCTTTCATTCATTTAACTATACTGGTTAAATGACGATCGAACTAGTTCCCGCAATTAGATGAAATATTCCCCGTGAGGCTTTTAACCCTTCTGACCGCATTCTAATAAAAAGGTTGGCAAGATTGATCACGTTAGCAACTCGAACATGTCCTTCAACCTCACGTGGGACTTGGCCTTTCCTCCGTAAACTTTCATGATCCAGTAGCAGCCGGGACACATTGTCGTCATGTAATCTCCAGCAAAATCTTGCATTCTTATCGCCGCGATCTTGTCGATGATGTCGGTCCGGTACATGTAGCCCTTTCCACCACCACAACACCAGTGTGGAATGTCGATCACGTCGTAACCTGATTCCTGGAGCAAAGCGGTTTCTTGCACGCTTGTTTCGGGGTGGCCACGGTTCTGCATCTGGCACATGTGCTGGATGCTGACAGAACCTTGTTTTGGCTCCGCTGGAGGTTGCAAATAATCTGCAATAAAAGTAAACCTAGTCGACACTTTCGGGTAATCGGTCGTGAAGAGAAAGTAACATGCGGGACATAGACAGAGAACTTCTTGATATTCTTCAAATATCTCCGCATTTTTTGCTTTAACACGTTCATATTCATCAAATAAACCGGATGCATAAACTGGATACCCGCAGCACGTTTCCGTTTTAAGAGTGGTGAAATCGATGTTCCGGGAAAGCAGGTATTTCAAGGCATTTTCAGTGAATTGCGGAATCTTAATCGTTGACAAACACCCCATGAAAAACAATCTGTCGCTGGTTTCAGGAATTCCTTTCGGGAGCTTGATGCGCATCTTGTTTGTCTGGTAGGGCGTGTCATGCTGCTTGAAATTTTGCACCAGCTCCTCCATGCCCTCGAATGAATTGCCTTCATCCACGTATTTTTTCATCAATCTTGCACGGGCATCTGAAGTCGTGCATTCATTGCAATGCACGCAATTAAAAATCTTGAGAGCATCATCTTGCGTTAGCGGCTCGCTTGAATTCAATAATTTCTCCACGTCTTCGTTTTCCAGGAAATTGGTTGGATCCACGCACTCTGATGGGAAATTCCGCCGCCCCGGGACACGTTGCTCCGGTTTCTTGTCCTTCGTCATGATATTGTTCCTGGTGTTGTCGATGCTGAGTATTCGTGATTGCCAGGTTACTTGAACCTTGTGGCGTGACCATCCTTGGTGGTCACGGGTTTATAAAAGCGGGAAAGCATGATCTATTTGAACACGTTATTGAACGACAAGGGTGAGTGCCGTATCAACTGGTAGCCAAGCAACCTTCGCGAGCATGGGATCCATCATCACGAGGATTGCCAAGTATGAAAATGCAGCGTTCCCTTTTGCTATCATCGCGAGTTTGGTGATCCTTTCAGGCGCGTCCTTGCATTCGGAAGCAGCGGTTATTGTAGGCATTGTAATTGCAGCGCCACTTGTCATTATATTTATCCAGGTTCAGCTATTCACGAGGGAACTCATGAATGCCATGGAAACGATCGGAACCGGAAACAACATACCGCAATTCGTGATGTTCGCGAGATTCCTTTTCAATTCAATCGCCGTGGGTTTCATTGCCTTTTTCTGGGCCATCATCTGCACGATCATCATGGCAACCCCATTCTTGTTCACAGCTACCCTCCCGTGGTATCCCACTAATCCCGACGCGATAAGTGCATCGGTGGCTGGAGAGATCACCATCTCCCTCGTCTCCATCATCATTGGGTTCCTATACATGCCACACGCGTTCAAGTCATGGAAATTCGTAGATGATTATTTCGTGATCCTTCACGATCCATGGCCTCGCGATATAGGGCTCGCCGGCGTGAAAAAGATTCTCGATTCTTACAAGGCCGCTCTTGTGACCACGATCTTCACCATTCCAGCCCTTGGTGGATATTATGCTGTCGTGTGGACGCTCCCTATCATCATCATCACCACGCTGGTTGCGTGTGGCAAGTATATCCAGGGCCTTTATCGTGTCGGCGCCGCGTTCATCCGGGTCCAAACGATTCCCTTGTACTTGACATCGAATGCCCCGGCAGCGAATCGCCCCGTTAATACTTCCCATGGAACCACCCAGCAAGTCACCCCGCCCCCACCCATCTTGCGCTATCAACCGAGCCAAGCCCTTTACGCGGGAGCATCATCGACGCAAAGACAAGCCTCCCGGCCTGCCACGAATCCATCTCTTGTGGCAGATAATGACATTTCAAGAGATTTGCTGGTGAGAAGCAACGTGTTCCTCCAGACCATCAGCCAAGATCCCTCGGCAGCGCGGGTGCAAGCGATTTCCACGCCGAATCCGGCAACCAATGCTGCCTCCACGACTCCGATTTCATCATCGACACCTGTGAATCCATCCAGCACGGCGACAAGATCATCATACAAGGGGACGAGATGCAAGTATTGCCTTGCCGAATTGCCCGAAACCATTCCAGCTAAATGCCCGAGCTGCAATGGTGTCTTGCTTGATTTCACGGCGAACGAGCATTAGGCAAGCCATAATTTTCATATTTATTGTGATTTGAAATTTCTTTTTCGGAGTCTCGTAAATCACTTGTAAGAAACGAGATCATCAAATTTTTTACGAGTCGTTGGAGGAGGTATCGATGCCGGGAATCCCATCGGCAAAATCGTGGTAAGGAATTCGTGGTCCGATAGGCCAAGCAACGTTCCGGCTTTATCCCTGTCCATTGTCCCGATCCAACAAGTCCCGATTCCAAGGGACCATGCCATTAAACAAATTTGGTGGGAACACATGCACGTGTCATGAAGGAACCACTTTGGGGCTTCTTTCTTGTTTGCAACGATGGCAATCACGACAGGGGCTTTGTCGATGAAATTGCCAAACTTGGCCGTCTTGCAGAGGCTTTTAATCAAGACTGAATCCTTCACGACGATGAATCGCCACGGTTGTTTGTTACTCGCTGATTGACACCACCGTCCTGCTTCGAGGATCGCTTGAATTGCTTTATCCGGCACTGGATCCGTCGTGAATGCTCAAATCGAGCGGCGATCTTTCATGAGTTGCAAAAATTCGCCAGGTTCCATGATATACTATTTCGAAATAAGTGCTAAATAAGCTTATTTCGCGTGGTAACTGCGAGAATTTCTATCCCCGATTCCTGCAAATCATTAAATCTGCTGCTTTCAAGCATTTGCAAGATACTTATCAGTTTTCGACACGTAAGCCTTCGGTAATTCCCCGTACGCCATCGTCAATAGCATATGAAGGGCGTGGTCCTCGTCAAATTTTGCCACAACTTTTTGGAACTTTGTTGATGCGCTGTTAACCAGCACATACTCGTAACAGTTCAAGCACACTCTTGCCTTGACATCGAGCATCGATTCATCACCGTTTTTTCCTCATTATTTCATAATGACAATCGTTCATGCGTGGAACTAGATATTCCTTTCATGAAAAAAGCTTAGGATGAATCCGGCGCATGATTTACTTGATTTAATAATCCTGGATTTTTCTGCCCGGACCTAAACGCGTTCGTAAAAGAACAGCTCGAATGACTTTCCATCAACCTTCACGACTTGAGTCTTCTTCAAGGAGAGTAACGGCTCCAATTCATCGAGCGGGTACTTGTAAGCTGTGATGATTGCACCGTGTTTCGCTGTGACAAACACGTGATTCAGAAATTTCTGGTTGTGGGGCAAAGAAAACAAGAAAATAAAATCGTACTGTTCCAACTTGTACGCGAAAAGGTCGCCCTTCCAGAGCTTCACGTGTTTCAGGCGTGCCTGTTTGACCTTTTGCCGAGCAATATTCACCAAGTTTTCATTGATCTCGATGCCATGCGCGGGGATTCCATACTCACGAGCACAACGCAAGACGACATCGCCTGTGCCCGATCCGAGATCGATGAATTTTTGGTGGGACTTTCGACGCAACCCGAAATCGTGTTCAAGCACCTTGAACGCCTCCGTGATAACCTCCTCAGGCGTTGCCAAGAACGGTAGGTCCGCTTGGCTCTGGATGTCGTAATACGAGACATCTTTCGCCTTTCGCTTGAACAAGTTCATGATCTTGCGTCTCTAGATATATTGTATAACCCATGCACGGGTTTCCGAAATGCATCGGGCGAGCGCGTCGCCATCAAAACCATGACCCGCGCCGGGAATTTCAACGAGGCGATGATGCTCGTCGGCGGGCATGAGACCAAATGCATCCCGCGTCCGGGCTGGCCTCACCGTGCGATCAGACAGGCCCTGGACTATCAAGGCGGGTACTGCGAATTGCTGGAGAGCCGGTTTAACGAGGGCTTCCGATTTCAAGATGCCCTCGTAGAATGCCGCGTTGACGATCAATGCTCCATTTGCCGCGTTGATTTTTTTCGGGTGCTTCGTGATCTTGCATGTTATTGCCTTGGAAATCAATCGCGCGTTGCCGAGCGCGTTTTTCATGCGAAAGGCTGGTGCCCAGAATACGGCCACTTTCCTCTCGGGCAATGGGGCAAGTAAAGCGGTGAGACCCCCGAATGACAAGCCGAGCGTCCCGATCCGCTCGTATCCTTGCTCCCTTGCCCATGCAGAGACATCTACGAGATCTTCGATTTGCCTTGCTAGGGTTACTGGTTTCCTCACGTTTTCGCCGCTGCCGGTAAAATCAAAGGTTATCGCGTCGATGCCTGTCTCCGCGAGTGCGTTTGCCATAGCGGGAAACCGGCCCCATTCCTCGCGATTGCCGGTGAATCCGTGGCACAAGATCACGAACGGTTTGCGGTTTTCAGCGGAATCCGGCGCTTCATGCCATGTCGCGTGCAGCGGCTCGCCATCCCGGGCCATGATGGCTATGTTGTTCACGGCCATGAAAACTCACATTATATTGCAATTGTAAATATACAAACCTCACCCGACCTGGAACGACGTTGCTAGCAAATCCTTGTCGCTCGATGATGAGCCAACGAACAGCTGGTACTTAGCAGGTTCCACGGTCCATGATCTTGATACAACATCGTAATAGGCCAAGTCCGAGGCTGGAACCTCGATAACTACGGTTCTTGTTTCCGCGGGTTCTAGCACGACCTTGTCAAAGCCTTTCAATTCCTTGACGGGGCGATCCACGGCGGAATTCACGCAACCGACATATGTTTGGACAGTTTCTTCGCCGGTGATGGTGCCCGTGTTGGTGACATCAACCCGTGCATCGATAATCCCGCCGGGATGAACCAGCTCCTCGCCAAAAACGACATTGTTGAATTTAAAGGTCGTGTAACCAAGGCCAAAGCCGAACGAAAATGCTGGCTCGTGTCCCTTCTTGTCCATCAACCTGTACCCGTGATAAGAATCATACGTGATTTTCCTGGTATGCTTGTCGAAAAAGGGGAGCTGATCGGGAGTTTTGGGGAACACACATGGCAATCTTCCAGAAGGATTGACGTTGCCAAAGAGCACTTCAGCAATGGCAGTGCCACCCTCCATGCCGGGATACCACGCCATGAGGATCGCTGGAACATGCTCACGCCAGTTCTCCGTGATGATGGCGCTCCCGCCTTCCAAGACGACGATCGTGCGGGGGTTAGCGGCAGCCACGGACTCGATAAGTGTTTCGGTTGCACGTGACAGCGATAGCACGTTCCGGTCGCCGCCCGAGCTCATGAGATATTCTCCTTCATTTTTCCATGTCATGCCTGCGAAAATGATGGCAGCATCGGCTATTCTTGCGGTGGCAACAGCGCTTGCAACATTTTTCCCGTCGTGATAGGACACGATGCATGAATCCTTCACATTGGCCGTGATGCCTTCCCAGGGCGTGATGACGTGCGGGGGACGAACCCGGCTCGATCCATGATCGCCTATGTTTGCAGCCTTGGCAAGGCGACCGATCACGGCTACATTCTTGTTGGCCGAAGCCGCCAGCGGAAGGAGCGAACCATCGTTCTTCAAGAGAACAATCGATTTCCTGGCAACTTCGAGAGCGACTGCCTCGTGCTCCGGGCAAGCAACCTTGTCTCTCGTGAATCGGTTCGATGCATCGGGAAGATTGAATCGAAGCTTCTGCCGGAGAATCCGCAACACCGAGTCATCGATAAGCGTTTCAGTTATCTTGCAGCGTTTTATTGCTTTCAGGAGATTTCCTGGCTTCATGTGCATCTTGAACGGCATCTCGATGTCCAGGCCGCCATTGATAGCCGCAATTCCGTCCCGCACGCCGAAGATGAAATCACTGATGACGAAACCTTGGAAATTCCATTCGTCTTTTAATATATCTCGAAGCAGGTGCTTGTGCTGGCAACATTGTTCCCCGTTCACCTTGTTGTAGGCACCCATGATCGATGCGACACCCGCATCGACACATTTCTTGAAATGGGGGAGATAAATCTCGCGCAATGCACGCTCGTCGATCGTGACATCGATCTTGAACCGCATGTTTTCCATGCTGTTGAGAGCAAAGTGCTTTGCGCACGCCATCACGCCTGTTGATTGCACCCCGCGCACCAGCGCTGCGCCCATTGCACCAAGCAGCACGGGATCTTCACCGTAGCTTTCCTGCGCACGGCCCCACGCGGGATGACGCAAGAGGTTAATGCAGACTCCTCCAAAATAATTGGCCCCTTGCGCCCTAGCTTCGGTTCCAATGACTTCACCAACGCGCTCTTCGAGCCCCGGATCCCATGTTGCGCCCCGAGCCATGGACACGGGAAAGCATGTGGAGGAACCCATAACGATGCCGCGCGGCCCGTCAGTAAATGCCACGGGAGGGATGCCTAATCGTTTATTTTCTCCTGCAGGGATCGGGATGTAATTATAACGGAGCATCAGCTTTGGACCCTTTCCAGAGAGAAAAGCGACATCGCCGGATAATTGCTTTACTTTTTCTTGTAGCGTCATCAAACCAAGGATTTCTCTCGCCTTTTCATCTATACCTTGCGATTCCAAGCCAGATAACGAGTTCCAATCAAGCGTCATCGATAATCAAGTCATGTTATTGAATAACATCATGCTTTAGTGAAATAAACATACCGTTTTTTCACGCCCTCGATTTTCATGTCTTGATGATCCCGCTTGGCCTTTTCGACAAGCTGCATGACAGCGAAAGTGTCGATCTTCATCACCATAGCAAGACTTTCATAAACGCTCGTAAGAATATAAGGTTCTTGCCGGCGCGTGAATTCATCCTTCAAGTAATCGTGAATGAACATGATGCGTTTCTGGTCCTCCTTGGATACTTCTTCATGCACACGGAAATATAAGCCGAATTTCTTGCTGGAAAAAGCGAGCAAGGATACGATTGCCGCGATTCCAACAAGGATATCCACGAGCAGATATTGCCCGTTGAGCACTGAATCGACTACGGCGGTAAAACCAGGTGGAAGCCCCCGATTTTGCAAATATTCGATGCCAAATTGTCCCGCAAGGGCGGCGTACATGAACATGATGAATGCGTGCTTGTTTAGCCCACCGAACTTGTACCCGGTTCTTTTTCCTACGGACCGGAGGGCCCAAATGAGTAATACTATGGTGAATGCGAGATCGGCCCAGAGAAAAATTTGGCCAAAAACTGTGTGGCTACTCGAGCCACCTGTGCTGGTCTCCGTGCTAACATCGGGAAGCAAAAAGAATTTCGCCAAGTTGAAGAGGATATATGGATACATTACGAGGTTGGTCGCGATGAGCACGAGGTTGTCATAAACCTTTTGGTGACGAAACTTGCTCGAAAAGGCAATTACTGAAGAAAAGAAGCAAATTGCGATGAAGCCAAACGTAAAAGCAATCGTGATGCTTCCCCAGATTGATGTATCCAACCCTAGAAACGAGTGCACGATATCGATGAGCAAGATATAACCAATAAGCAAAGAAATGATCACCCCGATCACGATGTACGGTGCAATGGTCGCAAATCCGTAGGATAACTTGCCTGTTTTTCTCGTGAGGGAACTCTCAAATCTAGTACCGCTGCGGCGAGCCGCGGTGAATAGTGCAATGAATTGAAAGACAACCCATATGCCAGCCCCGGTGATCAAGATGTAGATGGCAAGGCCCCCGTCGCCAAGAAACGTGCCGAAAAAGATCCAGAAGAGCTTGAGCACTTGCAAGTATACGATGAGCAACGCGAAGAAGAGCAAGATTTGCAACGGAATGTGTTTCAATCTGCGACCGCTAAAAAATATTTGAGCCACGCGCTGCTTCGTGGAAAGAAACGAGATTGTGAGAAAAGTCAAAACATAACCACCCGAAATGTATAGCGCTTCAACGCCGGGATAATTTACGTCATTAATTTTCACGATGAAATCATAGACCTGGGGGAGCACCGGCACGTTCTGGATAGGATATCGGATGAGGTCAAGAACTAATTGGTAAATATCTTGCGAAGGAAAGACGAAGTTGGAGATACTCGTGATGTTGAGAATCAGCACCGATATCGTGAAAAATGCAAGAAACATAAACGAGAAGAAGCCCAAGCGAATGGGAAATAACCGGGGAATCTTCTCGGCGGCAAGATCCTGCTCGCGAATGCTTTCAGGTTCGCTGGTTTCTGTCTCCATTCAAGTACACCCATCGCGTTTAATTCCTTCCATCATGACTGTGAGTCGCAGATTTTTTACCAACTCGAGACGCTTTCTGTGCCGTGGCCTTTGTTTTGGTAACTTGTTTTTTCACCGGCTTTCTTCCGACGTCTTCTGTTTCATCCACCTGCTCTGCAGCAGTCTCGGATGCCGCAGCCGGGAGCTCCTCTGCTTGTTCATCCACGGGAGCTGCTTCTCGTGCCGGGGATTTTTTCTTCGATCCCTTAGCTTTAAGTTGTTTGGTTGGCTTCGTTGCTGGGGTATTATCGAGTCCAGCATCTTCGACTGCAGATTCGCCCGATGGTTCGACGTTAGCTTCTTGCTCCAGGGGTAGATCAGCAGATTTTTTCTTCGATTGCCGGTTTTTCGGTTGTTTCTTTACCTTCCCCTTGTTTTTAGGCTCGGCGCTTTTATTTTTTGTTGTCTTTGCCCTGGCTTTTAGCTCCTTTACAATATTCTTTGGCACGTAACTTTCGAGCTCAGGTGGCATCAAGGGCTTCGGCCAAATCATGGCATTTAGTATCTTGGCGATTTTTTCTTCGGATGGAAACCCATATTGCTTGATAATCCACTCCTCGATGTTTCTTGTCGAGATCCCGGCTATTTCTTTTAATTCAGGGTCGGTGGTTGATGCATCGATGTTTTTCCAATTATCGTATGAATTCAAGAGGTAGATCGTGCTGAAAGCATCACTCGCCATGGCCCTCGTGAGCGCGACCCTCTCGGTGATAAGGTTATCGAGATTCAATCCCGTCTTGATGCTTACCAGCAATTCCCGGGCTTGCAGGAAATATCTCGTGGCAAGAGCACATTCGTAGTCTTCCATTTTTTGGATGCCAAAACTAATGATCAGCAATCCTTGTGCCAATGCGAGCAATCCTGAATAATAATCCACGTCAAAATTATCTTCCTTGCTATCATTCGCTGCGATCGTGAATTCTGCACAGGCATTTTTCAAATACTCGGCTTTCTTGGATCCAATCTTTTCGTTTTCGCTGAGATCGAAGCACTGCGCGCCGATCGATTCTTCCAGCAGGATCATCAATTTCTTGTAATCTTTAACCTTTTTTTGCCCATTTTCATTTTCAAGCTTGAACTCTATGCTAGCGGCCTTGATGATCTCGTCAAGATTCGCGATCTCGTTGATTTCATTGAATCTTGAAACTAGTTCTTTCATTTTTTGGAGAGTAGCGCCTATTTTTTCCGATTTTAATTCTTGGGTCTTGATCTTGGCGACGTCGTCGATGACGCGCGATAGATCTTTCATCTGGTCTTGAAAAGTGGCCTTAAGTTGCTTGATATGTTGCGGAAGGGATTCTAGTTCCTTCTTTTTGGCCTTGAGATCGCCTGCTGCGGTCTTCAAGTGTTTCATTACTTCATCAAGAGTGGCCTTTTTTTCCTTGTCTTTCTTGATTTCCTTCTTGAGCATCTCGGATCGTTGTTTCAAGCTAGCAATGGCTTTCTGGTAATCTTCGATCTCGTCTTCGATGTGTCTCTTGCTGAAATCCTCGAAATTTGCATAGTATTCGGAAATCCCCTTGGCAACATTTGATTTTTGCCAGATCCTGCAAGCTTCGAATATCATTTCCTTGGAATTTTCAAAAACCACTGCGAGGTTTCACCCGTTTTATTGATCTACCATTCGTGTATTTTAGGTCAACGCCTTAGCACATATACGCTCGGCTAATATCACTCGCTTTGAGAGCCATGCCGTGTGGAAAACCACTTGATGATGAAGCATTTCATGTAAATCCTTATTTCCTCGAGGATGGGATAATACACGTAATCCGGCATAAGGTAAGGGTCCGGGATGTCGAGATTAGCGGGTTGCATCTCATCTTGACAAATTTCCTTCAAAGTGACGATTCTGTCCTCGAGATCCTCGACATTGGAAAATTGCGTGGCGATGACAGGTTTCATGTATCTCTCCATCGTGATGATCACGTCGAACTGCCGCGCCATCTCCTCCGTGATGGCACGCGAGACGTGCCCCGAGATATCCTCGCCTTCGGTTTCCTTCAGGAATTTGATGGATTGTGGTTGTGCCCCAAGAAATGAATGGCTCAGGCCAGCGGATTCGATCCGGAGCTGCGCGAAATCATCCGGTGGAAAAATCTCCCGCGCAAATTTTTTCGCGAAGCCTTCTGCAGCGGGTGATCGACACGTGTTGCCAAGACACACGAAAAGCAAGCTCTTCACGTTCTTTAAGTCGATGATCGGCAACTAGGGTACCCTTTTTCGTTTAACGAGCGGATTTATCGTGAAATTAGCATGATATTAAAAAAAATGCAGAGGACGGGGTTTGAACCCGTGAACTCCTGTGAGACGGGATTTCTTATCGAACTGATTGGGAGAAATCCAGATCTTAAGTCCCGCGCCTATTGCTTTCGAAATTGACCCTACATGGTTAGGAAGTTAACCTACATGGTTAGGAAATTAACCTGGCTTGGCTACCTCTGCATCAGCGATGACGATGATTCGTATCGTTGGATTCTGTGAATCATCTGAACGTTAAAAAATTTATTCTTGACGCGGGGAAGGGCGTTGCATAGTTAGATCCTGCATCACGTTCGCCACGGCAGATTTTCTCTCGCAACGTCAAAAGCTTGCGTTTGAAAATCTTTAACCGTGATGGCTTTTACTGATCTCGCCCGTTCCACGATTGTGTCTGGAAAACCTATTTTTAAAAAACACCACATGTCATTCACATTTAATTGAGAATCGGCATGCATATCAGCTTCATTTTATGATTATTATTGTAGAATAACCGGGGCTAGACCTTAATGAGCGAGCAAGAAACCAGGAGAAAAACAAACTTGAAGATTTCTGGCATGACTTGCGCGTCGTGCGTTGCGACCATCGAAAAGTCGGTAAAAAACCTCGATGGCGTCCTTGATGTCAATGTGAATCTCAGCACCGAGAAGGCAAATCTCGAATACGATTCAAGCAAAATTGATTTAAGCAAGATTGAAAAGACGGTTAACGAGCTCGGCTACAAGGTCGTGAATGACAAGCCAGGCGCCAAGATCGATGTGAAAATAGGTGGCATGCATTGCGCGAATTGCGTGACAACGCTGGAGAAAGCGATTGGCAATATTGAAGGCGTCGCATCGGTAAATGTGAACTTGAGCACGGAACGTGCCGTCATCGATCTGGATCCAGGGCTCGCGTCGATTGATGATGTCAAAAAAGCTATAACCGGTGCGGGATATCAATTTCTCGGGACGAGGGATGAGATGACCCTTGATGCGGAGAAAGAAGCGATCCAGGCAAACTTGCGAGACAAGAAGCGCCGCGCGATCGTTGGCATGGCAGTTGGCATCCCCTTGTTCATTATGATGTTCGTTTGGCCGTTTTCATTGGCACGAATGTACACCATGTTCGCGATTGCGACGCCCGCGTTCATCTACACGAGCTATCCCATATTCAAGGCCATGTACGCGTCGCTTAAGAACCGCAGCTTGAATATGGATGTCATGTATGGCATGGGCATTGGCGTGGCGTACGGGTCGAGCGTGGCAGGAACCTTCCTTGGCCCGTTCATTCCCGCCTTGATGCAATTCATGTTTTATGATGCATCCGTGTTACTCGCGGGATTTCTCATGTTCGGCAGGTTTCTCGAAGCCAAGGCAAAAAGCAAGACATCCGATGCGATCAAGAAATTGGTCGGCTTGCAACCGAAAACAGCGATCATAATTCGCGAAGGACAAGAACAGGTGATCCCGGCCGAAAGCATCGTGATCGGCGACGTGATTCTCGTGAAACCAGGCGAAAAAATACCGGCAGATGGCATCGTGATCGAGGGCACCAGCTATGTTGACGAGGCAATGATCACGGGAGAACCCATCCCTGTTTTGAAAGAATCGGATAGTAAAGTCGTAGGTGGCACGATCAACAAGAATTCCGTGCTCACTTTCGAGGCTCAGAAGGTCGGTAAGGACACGATCCTTTCCCAGATCATCAAGCTCGTGGAGGAAGCCCAGGGCACGAAACCACCCATTCAGAAACTCGCAGATAAGGCTGTTACCTGGTTCATCCCGGTCGTGCTCGCCATCGCGATCACCACGTTCGTCTCGTGGTTGCTCGTCAGCAACGATTGGCTAGAGGCTTTGACCCGATTGATAACCATCCTCGTCATCGCTTGCCCCTGTGCCCTTGGCTTGGCAACGCCGACGGCGGTCACGGTTGGTATCGGCCGGGGCGCGGAACTTGGCATCTTGATCAAGAATGGCGAGGTGCTGGAAAAGGTGAACAAGCTTACGACGGTCATCTTCGACAAGACGGGCACCCTAACGAATGGAAAACCCGACGTGACCAACATCGTGCCGATCGATACCACCGAGATGGAATTGCTATCAATCGTTGCTGCCGCCGAGAAAAATTCGCAACACCCCCTCGCAGAGGCAATCGTGCGAAGAGCCATTTCCGCGGGTATCGAAATTCCTGATGCGACCGAGTTTGACACGGCCGAGGGAAAAGGGATTTCTTGCGTGGTTGATGGGGCTCGCGTGCTTATCGGAAAACGATCGTACCTGGAAGAACTCGGCGTCGATGTATCTGCAAGTGATCTTGACGCGGCGAAGCTCGAAAGTGAAGCAAAGACCGTGGTTCACGCCGCGATTGGTGGACGAATCGCCGGCATCATCGGGATCGCCGATACCGTGCGCGAGCGAGCGAAGGAGGCCATCGATGAGCTTCACCGGATGGGCATGGACACGATGATGATCACGGGGGATAATAGCCAGACCGCGCATGCGATTGCCGATAAAATCGGTATCAAGACCGTTATCGCGGATGTGTTACCGCAAGGCAAGGCAATCGAGGTCCAGAAATTGCAAGAACAAGGCAAAGTAGTCGCGTTCACGGGCGACGGGATCAACGACGCCCCGGCACTGGCGAGAGCCGACGTCGGCATCGCCATGGGTGGTGGCACCGACATCGCCATCGAGAGTGGCGAGCTCGTGGTCATGAAGGACGATCCGCTCGATGCTGTTGGAGCAATCCAGCTGAGCAACGCGGTGCTCGGGCGCATCAAGATGAACTTGTTCTGGGCATTCGCGTACAATTCCATCTTGATCCCGCTAGCTATCTTCACCATGGTGCCACCAGAGTGGGCAGGACTCGCCATGGCCATGAGCTCGGTTACCGTCGTCTCGCTATCGCTCTTGTTGAAGCGGTACGTGCCGCCAGCTAAACGGAAGTATACAAATTACAAAGCAGCACCAATGCCGGTCGTTGAAGAACCTCAGCTCGCGTCCCGTCCGAGCAATGGTCCCGTGCTCAAATGCGAAACGTGCGGCAAGACCGAGTCCGTGCCGATTCACTGCAATCGCCCTATGCATGTCGAAGAAGTAGATGGAACGCCAATGCTTGCTTGCTGGATGGGTCCAGACTGCGGGAAACAAGACATTCCCGTGCATCACGGGAAGCCGATGACCATAATCGAAAATGCTTGAAGAAGATGTAAAAAAGCTTGATAGTTTTGAAAAATGAGACCAAGAATATGGAAATTGAGGTGAATGCCTATGATGAAAAAACCAATGAAAATGCCAGCTGATTGGCCAAGTGCCGTTACCTTGACATGCGAGAAGTGCGGCACGAGCCAAGCAGGGCCGATGCATTGTGGAAAGCCGATGGCGTTGAAAAAAGTCGGTGGAAAAGACATGCTCGTGTGTTGGATGGGGCCTGATTGTGGTAAGACGGTCATACCCAAGCACCATGGTAAACCTATGACCGTCACGGCAGAATAAGTTCTTGAATTTTCTTATTTTCTGCAATTTTTTATCGAAAAATGATGAAAAAGAAAGGGTCTACTTGAGATTCAAAATCTTCTTGACCACGTCCACGCGCAAGCCCGATTGATTGAACAACTCCTTGAAATAGTACTCGCCGGAGTCATCGAGCCGGATCACGGGCGTGTAGACCATGCAGCCCTCCACGTCGCAAAATTTTTCGGTGAATTTCTCGTCGTTGATCAGTTTTTGCTTCACTTCCTCGTCGGCGAGCGACCATTCCTCGAATCTCACGTTGTTTTCGCCCAACCATTCCTTCAATGCCTCGCATTTTGAGCAAGCAGGCTTTGATATCACGTGAAACGATACTACTTTTGAAGATTCTTTTGCACCACCTTTTTTTGCCATATCATGCACCTATTTCCATAGCTCTACGTGATGACTTTTGAAAAGCGAGGTTAAAACGATTACGATCATAGAAAATTATGTAACTTATTTTCACGGGCATATCGCCCTCGTTATTGATCCTTGTAAAAACTTGGATGGATGAACCCCGATAGCGTTGAGTGAGGCCATGACAAATTAGATGAAATTCAAAGCAAAAATTAAAATAAAATAAAGGAAAAAAGATGCTTCTTATTTCTTGATAGCAGCCTTTACCTTTTCCATCAATTCATCATCAATTTCTTCGATACCATGGGCTTCTTTTGCATGCGCTGCGATCTTGCCCATTAACTTGTCCATGTTCTTGTCCTTGGTCGAGAAGGTACAACTTTCCATTCCTTCTATATCCGAGCATTTAAATGACGGCATCATGTTCACCTAATGTTCTGGCTGGAAGATCCAAGCCATTGTTCATGAATAACTGGGATTTCCATTATAAATGTTCTGCAACTACGTTAAAACCGAGTGGGGCTAATCCATTTAACGACCTCTAGTCATGTTTGAGCGTGTTGAAAAAAGGAATAATGCAAAAATATGCTAGAATCGCCCGAAATCGTGGTGGTGTTAGTTAAACAACTATTTTTGGATACACGTTGATCTCGTTGGCACGTTCCAAGACTTTATCGCGTGGACCTTTGACGATCGAAAATTTCCACGATGACCGCATGCGCGTGGGCGGGCCGTCTTGCAAGAATCCAATCGTCTTGTTCATTAAATCAATGGTGACCGCGATGTGCGTATTACCGTGCATATTATGCTTGATGAGATACACGTCTTCGCCAATGCCAACGAGCCCGTTAGGCAACGGGAGGAAAGTCTTACCAATAGTCTCGTTGATCTTGAACTCGTCGAAGCTATGATCAGCGACTTGGTCCTCCGCGAGAGCAAGGGAAGCGATGATCCGGTCCTCGTGCAGTGGAACCGTGAACCCGACATAATTCGAAAAGTGCCGGTCATAGTTGACGTGAAACTTGAAATTTTTATTGGATCGAAATATACCGATGAGATTTCTCAATAATCTCGTGGGACGTCCCTTGTAATCGAGATAGCAATAATATTCCGTGATGTCATTGCGGGACGGGCTGCTTAACGTGCCAAGCACAGGCTTGGCAATTGTCAAGCGTGCCTTCCGGAGATTCCACGCGGAAATGTTCAGGTTGCCAATGTCTTGTTCCATGGCATCCAACCCGACAACGTTGCCGGATTCATCCTTGATGAAAGTGACCAGATCATCCTGGCCAAGCACGTGATACGTCTTGTTCTTGCAATCCACGAGTACCTTGGCGTTGGCATCGATACTGAGTTCTTTTTTTGCCCATCCTATGATTCCGAGCGCGGCATCCCGACCCTTGCCCGATTCCATGAACGAATACTGGACCTCGGTAGGTATAGGGGTTTGTCCTGTCGAATCCGACACCTCGGCAAGAAGCAGGTGCTTCCATGCCATCTTGATTTGCTTCTTTATTTCCGGCGTGATTGACTTCAAATTCGATAGAAGTGCCTCTGCAGCGAGGATATAAGTTCTCGTGACAAAGGTGTCGGATCGAACGTGGCCATCTCGCTCCCAAGGAACACGATAGCGACCCATCCATAGATAACATCCCCCATATGACGGAAAATTCCAGCTCCCATCAAGGAACAGCGGCAATGGCTCGGGCTTCACGCCGATATCCAGTAGATCATCGATATAGGTCGTGCAAAAATCGGTCTTGTAGCCGTTTTTCTGACGGTTAATGTAAAGCGCCAACCGTTTTAGCCGTTTTGTCTCGCTCGGCCCGTGTCCTGGTAGATAGTTTGACCCCTTGGTGAAGGCAAGCTCCCCGTCGCCCCAATAGTCGAATGCCAGCTCCGGCACGGTCTCGTAACCGGGCCCGAGAGCTTGCCTATCCGCCGCCGTGAAGCCGCCCCCGGCGAGAAAATAGATGCCATCGCGCTCGAAGAACGGCACGCGGGATATTTCGCCCTGGTAATGCCGGATGTAATGGCTGTTGAGTAATGCTACCTTGTAGCCGAATTCCTTCATGATAGGGATGACACCAGGGCCAAAGAAGTTTTCTTGCGCGAAAAACGTGCCACCCCGTTTCAAGCCGTACCGAGCGAGAGTTTCGTCGTTAATGCTCATTGACTCCTCCAGGTCACGCCGCGGGTACGCGAGGTAAATCTGGTCGGAATAATGGACCGATACGAGCTCGATCTGCTGGCGGTGCATCACGAGCTCCACGAGCTTGGCTAGATCGTCCGGGTAATACCGGCCCATGAAGGCAATGAAATGGCCCTGGATCTCGCAAGATGCCTTGAATTGCGGATAGTGCATGTAAAAGTCGAGGAACGGCCGGAAGCTTTTCGTCACGAGCGTGTGGTAGGCTTTCTCGCTGCCCGCCACGTATTGGATGTTAAAGTGGTAAATCGACAACGAGTAGCCTTTCCAGTCATGAGCAATCATGATCGCTTCATCGGATGCTCGCGGTGATTAAAAGGGCATGTGATTGTTCCGCGGGTATATTATTGTTAGCAAATGCTCCGCCAATTGTGATCCCAAGTTCATGCACGGTCTTTTTTTTCATGGGAGGCTTGAATTACTTGTTTCGAGGCATGAACCATGACGCTCACGGTCGGTATCGACATCGGTAGCTTAGCGACGAAAGTCGTGTTCATGCAAGATAATCAAATTCTGGATTACGTGGTCGAACGTAGCCGCCACTCGTTCAAGGAACGGGCGAGGGAATTGGTCGCTGAAATCCTCGCTAAACACGATTTGACAATGGCCGACGTGAACGGGATTCTCGGGACCGGCTATGGCCGGCACCAGATCAAGGACTTGTTCGGCCAAGCACCGGTGACGGAAATCACGGCGCACGCGAAAGGCATCTATTATTTCTTGCCCAACGTGCACACGGTCATTGACATGGGCGGACAAGACACGAAGGTAATCGTGCTCGGGAAAAATGGCAAGGTCATCGATTTTCAAATGAACGACAAGTGCGCGGCGGGCACGGGACGTTTCCTAGAAGTCATGGCTAAAACACTCGACATCGAGCTGGAGCAAATGGGCGAGCTCGATGCGCAGGCAACAAAGGAAGTAACCATCTCCTCCACGTGCACGGTGTTCGCGGAGTCCGAGGTCATCAGTCTCATCGCGTCTGGCGAGTCAAAGCCCAATATCATCCACGGGATTCACAGGGCAATTGCATCGCGCGTGAATGGCATGGTGCAGCGCATGGGCGTGGTGGACGACGTGTCGTTCTGCGGTGGCGTGGCGAAGAATCAAGGCATGGTCCGGGCATTGGAGAAGGAGCTCGGAAAGCGGCTGTACATCGCCGAGGATCCACAAATCACGGGTGCCGTTGGCGCTGCGATTATCGCGGCGGATCATATTGCAGGCGGGGAATGACAAGTAGAAGCCCTGTCGTTTTAAACATGAAATTCATTTTTGTTTTCGACGTGGTCGTTTAGTAGATCCATTCTTTGCATCTTGAGCCTCCCGAAAATAATTAAGCTCGTCACCAACATCGTAAAGATCCTTTGATCCTCGTTCAATTTCCGCCATAATTCTTTCCGAACAGCCCAGGCATTCAGTGAAGTTTTTGGAACCGATAATTAATTCAAGATAATAATATGCTTCGACCCGCGCTTTCATGATGAAACGAAAATCAATGAGACTTTCGTCATCTAAGAGTTTCTCCAGTTGTTCAATCACGTATGAATGATATGCCTTTATCTTTGACCGTGGAACCGTGATAGCAAGACGCGATTGCAGCCAATGCAATAATCCATAATACACTCGGCCGATCGATGTTCTGTATGCTGCTTCCGTATATTCTGGAAGAATTTGGTCGATATGATCAACGATTTCGCGAGATAAGCTGATAAAATCTCGAGGATCCATTAATTCTCACTCGAACGTAAAGATGATCATGACGATGCGTTGCTCCCTACGCAGCATGACGAATTCATCGGCATCATTAGCAACTTTTGCCAAGAATGCTTTAAATCGAGACACAAAATCGTGTTGAATTTCGGCTCTCGTTATTATCTCGCTTGATGAGAGATAAATTTCGATCATCGGTCGTTCGACAGCCGTTTCAGGATCTTGAAATATCTTGAAATCGACACGGTTAGGTACGTGATCGAGATATGGAAAAAAGTCTTCACGAAGAAATTGGCTCAATAACTCTCCGAATCGCTCCAAATCCTTGTTAGATTTCAGCAATTCTTGGAATGAACTATTACGGGAAAGCGAAATTTCCATGTAATAAATATCGTGCGACCATTAAAAAAAGTTAATTAAAGTATCTTATCCAATTTCCACTCGAAAAATACCTTTCTGTTATCCATGCGATAACTCTATTCAAGTAATCCTTATGTCTTGCTCAGTAGTGGAAATGTTTATATCTTGATTAAAGAAAAACAAGCTCATGAGCACATTAAAGATGGGGATACTTGGTACTGCAAAAATCGCGCCGTGAGCGTTTATCGGGCCGGCGTGAGAAGTGGAAGGCGTGGAAGTGATGGCCATTGCCTCACTGGACATCGATCGAGCGAAGCACTTTGCTTTCTCAAGTAATCAAAAGGGATAGGTTGTGATAACAATCCCTAGGGATATGACCTACGGTAATTTAATCAAATAATAGCCACGAATCGAGGTCATATTACAATTTAAATGCAAGATCAACCTCCTTTTCGGGATTAACGATAGTGGGAAAACGTGCAAAAAGAAAAAGTCTTGTTACTCGGAGCCTCGGGTTCAATGGGGTTCGCGGCATTCCAGGAATTGTGGAACAGGAAAAACGAGGTGGGGGAGCCAAAGTACGACATCGTGCTCTTGCTCCGCCCGTCGGAAAAAAACAAGAACATGTTCAAACGATACGAGAGTGCTTGCAAGATTCAGCCTATCAAGGGCAGGGGCGTTAGCGAGGATGACCAGCACTCGTTCAAGATCGTCTGGGGCGACGCGACCATTTACGAGGACGTGGTCGAGGCGATTCGTGGGGTGGATTGGGTGCTCTGCCCCATGGCGTTCATTTCGCCAGAAGCCGACCGCCATCCCGAGCAAGCAAAAGCAGTGAACACGACCGCGATAGAATACGTCGTGAAAGCCATTGAAGCGGAACCAAATGGTGCCGACCATATACGGTTCGTGTACACGGGCACGGTGGCCGCCACGGGTGACCGCTTGCCGCCCATCCAGCACGGGCGCGTGGGCGACCCGCTCAAGCCATCGATCTTCGATTTTTATGCGACGACGAAGATCCGGGGCGAATGGGCGGTGCTGGAAAGCAACATCAAGCATTGGGTATCCCTGCGCCAAACATTCATCATGATTCCCGACGTGATGAGCTTGCAAGACCCGATCATGTTCCACCAGCCCATCAACAGTTACATGGAAAATAACACCATGCGCGATGCTGGCCGTGGCCTCGTGAATTGCTTGGACGTTCCCGATGATTCGGATTTCTGGCGGCGAGTTTATAACATGGGGGGCGGGCCATCTTGCAGGATTATTTTTCTCGATTTCATGAAAATCGCGTATGACATGCTGGGCTTGGATTACCGGAATGTCATGGAACGCAAGTGGTTTGGCTTGCGCAACTTTCACATGCAATTCTTCGACGATTCGTGGATGCTCAATGACTATATCCACAACTGGGGTGACTCCATGGATGATTACAAGGCTATGATGGCGCAAGCTTTGCCGCGATCGCTCAAGATCGTTGCAAAGCTCAACAAGATTTCCCCGCTGTTCAGGAAATCAGTGGAAAAAGCCACTTACAAGCGGCTTAAGAAACTCGCCGAGCGGCCGGACGGGACCCTCGGCTGGTATGAGGGGCACAATGACCGGCGGATCTCCGCGTTCTACGGATCCTACGAGAAATACGAGAACATTCCCGGCTGGGACGTTGATATGCCCGAGATGCACCATGATGCGCCCTTCGTGCAATTGAATCACGGCTATGATGAAACCAAGGATACGCTAACCTTGGATGACCTCCGGGGCGCGACGGAGTTTCGTGGCGGAGAATGTGTCTCGTCATCGTGGAGCGGTGACTTGTACGAGACGCTCGAATGGCGATGCGCCTTCGGTCACGAGTTTTCCGCCAAGCCCTACACGGTGCTCAAGGCAGGTCATTGGTGCCCTCAATGTCTTCCGCCACCATGGAATTACGACAAGATTGCCAAAAAAAATCCTTTCTTCGCGCAGATCTGGTACCCGAATCACGATCCATCGGAACAAAACTTCTACCCTGAAGATTGTTACAAGGACATCGAGGGTTTGAAAGACGTTTAGGAGGATAAGAACATGAGAATATTCATCGTTGGTGGCACTGGATTCCTTGGGTATTATTCGACCCTCGAAGCACTACGCCGGGGGCACGAGGTCAGCACGATATCGATTCCCGATGTCGACCTTGGCGAGTGGTTCCCGAAAGAGGTCGAGGTCCGGTACGGGGACGTGTTCGAGATGAGCCACAAGCAACTCGTGGAAACCTTCACGGACTATGATGCGATGGTCTATGCGGTCGGGCCTGACGACCGGGTGACGCCGAAGGCACCGGCTTACGAGTTCTTCCACAAGCGCCTCGTGGATTATGCCACGCGCGTCGTTGTCGGGGCAAGAGATTCCGGCGTAAAGCGATGCGTGGTGCTCAACTCGTATTTCGCCTATTTCGACCGGATCTGGCCGGAATTGCACCTTCAAGACCGCCATCCCTACATCAAAGCTCGAGTCGAGCAAGCAGACAGCGTCATTCGTGAAGGTGATGGCGAGATGGATGTTATGGTGCTTGAATTGCCGTACATCTTCGGGACTATGCCCGGCCGCGTTCCCTTGTGGAAAGATATCCTCGTCGAGCGTCTCAAGAAAATGAACCCGGTCATGTTCACGACCGGCGGCACGAACATGCTCGCGGTAGAACATGTTGGCGAAGCAGTCGTGGGTGCACTCGAGCGAGGCAAACACGGCGAGCATTACCTGGTCGGGGATGTCAACATGGCGTGGAAGGATATGCTCGCGCTCATGCTACAAGCAATGGGTGCGAAAAAGAAGATCGTGACCATTCCAACAAGCCTTGCAGCCATATATGGACGCAACTTGAAAATGAAGGAAGCCAAGGAAGGAAAGGAAATGGGCCTCGATCCGACCAAGTTGATGCAAGACATTCAAGGCCGGTTCTTGTATTTCGATCCCACGCCTCATGCCGAAGCACTTGGATATGGACGCGGCGGCATCGAGGATGCCATCACTAAGACCATCAAAGCTTGCTTGTAAAGTGCATGAAATAAATGCAAGTATTTTCTATTTCTTATCCACGATTGGAAATGTCCGTCCCGTGTTTTGCACGTTTTGCCGCAGGATCATCCATTCTGGATATTGTACCCTAGGCTTCGAGATTTCATCAAGGGTCTCGAGTTGGAGTGGCGTCAGCTTAATGTCGAGCGCCCCGAGATTTTCTTCGAATTGCTCCATGGTGCGCGCCCCGAGGAGGACGATGAGGGGTTTCTGGAGGAGCCAAGCCAGGGCAATCTGGGCTGGCGTGACGCCTTGTTCATTCGCGATTTGCTTGACCGCGTCGATGATGGCAAATCCTTGTTCCTCGTCAAACGGCGGGAAGTAAAAGCCGCGATCACCCATGCGAGATCCTGCCGGCGCATCCACGCCCCTTGCGTATTTCCCGCTCAGCATGCCGCCATGTAATGGACTCCAGACAAGCAGCGTCATCTTGCTGAATTGCAAGAACGGCAAGATCTCGTGCTCGATGTCCCGGTCGAGCAGGTTATAATTCATCTGGGCAGTCTGGTACCGGGAATAGCCACGTCCCTCGCACCGTGCTTGAACGGTTGCCATCTGCCAAGCTGTGAAATTGGATATCCCCGGATAATTGACCACTCCGTCGGCAACGAGGTCTTGCATGGTCTCGATCGACTCGTCGACGGGCACATGCATGTCCCATCCATGAAACTGGTAGAAATCCACCCATTTCGTGTCGAGGCGTTCAAGGCTATTGCGAATCGCGATGCGAACGTGGTGGCGGGACAAGCCTTCCTCGTTGATGCCCTTGCCAACTCTTCCCCGGGCCTTCGTCGCGATTAAGACTTGATCCCTGTAGGGTTTCAAAGCCTGGCCAAGAAGCTGCTCCGATTCTCCTTCGTCGTACACGTCGGCCGTGTCGAAAAAATTGATGCCGGCATCGATGGCCCTCGAAACCATTTGCGTCACCATTTCTTGATTTAAGCCGCTGAGGTTCCAGGTGTTTTTCTCGCCAAACGTCATCGCGCCAAGCGCGAGAACCGATGCGTGCACGCCGGTTTGGCCAACAGCGATATATCTCATGCCACTCATGAAATTAGAACCGGTCATCCTATTTTTAAAGGTAACGTGGTTCACGAATAACCACATGATGAAATGATGATTGAAAAAGAGCTGGAATGGTTTGCCGGTTGCTCGAGTATATTATATTTCACGTAAGCCAGTTTTCCGGTCTAGCTTTTGCAAGAATTTAAGTCCCTTGGCGGCCGCGGCGTCCACTGGATCGCTCGCGTGCTTGTTCATGAAGGAATCCATTAGCGATGAGCATCTCGTGAAAGTTTCATCACCGAGGTCCTGGCTTCCTTCTTGATTGATGACTCGACTCGTCATGTCTTGCTCGAGATTTTTCCGTTCAGGAATGAACTCGTCTTGGAATGCGTGATAATGGGAGAGGGCAGCATGGTTGAACTTTTCGGCTTGCCACCAGTATTCATTCTTGTTCGGTCGTTTTTCGCCAGGTAAATAACTCGTTGGCAAGTGCACGTCCTTCGCGTACACGTACTTGAAGGTTGACGTGCACGGCGTGCTCGAGCCCGTGGCAAACGCATGCACTTGATTGCTGGGTCCGCACCAAACAACGAGGGATCCAGTTGTTTGTGAAGGGCTCGTGAAGCCAGTGGCGTGCGCGCACACTGCAAGGCGTTTATTCTGCAATGGATTGTAACCGGATTTTCCATCGAGATCACCGTGCGAACGTAAGGCATCCATGACGTCCATCACTTGCAAGTCCGGAGTTTGTAATGCCCCGAAAGTACATGATCGTCGCAATTCCGATGCCGCCATTTTCGTCATGAAACCTGCCGTGTATGCCAACTTCATATTAAACGCTTTCTCGTCCTTGCACCAGCCTTTCGAGATTGCATGTGGAATTAAATCTGGCGAAACGGCGTCATAATCGGTCGTTATGCTAATCACGTTCGAGATGGTCCAGAATGTCGTCACGCGCTTCCACGCCCACATACGATCGATGGTTTCCAGCACATAAGCTTCGGCAGGATCGGCAATCAAGAAAGTGTTGTTGTAATAGGTCTTGTGGCTGTGACCGTGATTTCCTCCTTGGCCAAATTCTTGGAGCATAGCGATCATCACGTCAAGGGCTTCTTTCGCGGTGCTGCCGCGTTCCAAGCCAAGCCTCAAGATGTCCATTCCCATCAAATATTTGTTCTCTTTTCGCGGTTTGACCTTTGTGAAAATGGTCTCGTTGCCAATGGCAACGCCGTGCTCGTTCACGCCCATCTCCGCGCCCCAAATCCAATAGGGCTTGGATAGGAAGATTTCATGCGTCCTCGCCACTTGCGGGATTTCGATATAAGTGCACTTGAGCATCTCGCCGTCTTGATGATCTTGTGCAGGGATCGCGGCGAGATTCTGGACTTCATCCGGATCCCGATCGGAATTCTTGCCGAAAATCATACCGTTTTTCGTGAATGCTACGACCGTGTCGCACATGAATTATCATCACCATTCATTCAAGCATCGTGAAAAAAACCCGTGATTTGTTTAACTTTCTACTATTCATCCAAATATATTTTGCCCCGGGCGCGCTCGATGGACATGGTCGTATGCCATGAAAACCCGCGTTTTCACGATCGATGCCGCAAAGGATTTGAAGGGACAACTCGGTCCCGCAGCCAGGATCATCAAGCATGGCGGCATCGTGGCATTTCCAACCGAAACCGTGTATGGTCTGGGCGCCAATGCCTATGATCCGGTTGCGGTCGGGAAAATCTTCGAGGCCAAGCAACGTCCTGCCGACGATCCCTTGATTGTCCACGTGGCAGCGTTGGAAATGGTCGAAAGCCTCGTGATGCCGGGCGGAGTGTCCGGACTCGCGCGCCAGTTGATGGATCGTTTTTGGCCCGGGCCGCTCACAATCGTTCTTGAAAAATCACCCATCGTGCCCAACATCGTCACCGCGGAGCTTTCGACGGTTGCCATTCGCATGCCGAGCCATCCCATCGCTCATGCGTTCATCGAAGCCGCCGGCGTGCCCATTGCTGCCCCGTCAGCAAACTTATTCGAGCATCCAAGCCCGACCAAGGCAATCCACGTGCTGACCGATTTGGAAGGCCGCATCGACGCCGTGATCGATGGTGGCGACGCGACCATCGGTGTTGAATCAACGATCATCGATCTTTCAGGGAACAAACGTTTGCTCTTGCGTCCTGGCGGGGTAACGCTGGAGGAGATCGAGGCCGAGATAGGCACGATAGACCTTCATCCCTCCGTGAAGCAAAAATATTTCCAAGGCCTCGTGCGCTCGCCAGGCATGAAATTGAAGCATTACGCGCCCGATGCGAGACTGGTGCTCGTCGAGGGTTCCCGATCGCGAGTCATTGCCAAGATCAAGGAACTGGCCTCGGAAAACATCCAAGCGGGAAATAAAACCGCAGTCTTGCTGTGCTCGGAAGATATCTCCGTCGACGGCGTTATCACGAGACGCTTGGGTAAAAACCAAGAGCAAATCGCAAAAAAATTGTTCGACGTGTTTCGCGAGATGAATACCTTGAAGGTTGACATCATCATCGCGGAATGCACAACCGAGGACGGGCTCGGGCTCGCGATCATGAACCGGCTTCGAAAAGCGGCGGAAGAGATCATCAAGACGTGAGTTTAATCGAATGCCATTTGGCTCGGAAAGATGGCAGCGACGTGTTTTTCCACCGCCACGAGAATGAGGGGCAATAGCATGCTGAACGTGATGAAATCGCATGCCATCAGCACGATTCTCAGGATCATGCCTTGTATAATCCACCCGACAATCGTCAAACCAGTACCACCGACGAAAAGCGGGAACATGATGTCTGCCCAGATCGTGTATATGAAAGCAAAAGAGAGACCGATGAAGCCAAATACCACCTGGCTGCGCCTCGTCATGGTCATGCGAATCTTGGAATTTTTCATAAGCCCACCTGCAAAGCCCAGGATCGTGTACATTATCAATTGCACGATGAGCAGCGGGATTGGCGAGGCGCCGTATATGTTGAACATGGAGTGAATGATCTCCGCAATGAAAGCAATCAGTGCCCCAAGACGCTTTCCGAACAGTAATCCGCCGAGAAAAAGCATCATATCATATATTTCGATGTTTGGAAGGAAGATGAGTATGTAACCAGCGCCGACGCTCGCTGCTGCATAGGTCGCAACGATGCCAATCTTGAGCGCCGGACTTGTCTCGCGCCGGATTTCTGGTTTTTCTTGTTCAGCTGTCAAGTCGTGTCACGCTGGTTTCCATTCGATCAAGGAATCATTCTCTACAACGAATAAGTTGAAAGCTTCGGGTATCAAGACCCCGTTTACCCAGTAATTCCAGCCCTGGATGGGCTTATCTCCGTTGATTCCGGTTAAGAGATACCCGTTTGGATAGGGTAAATATGTGATTTGAAATGATTCGTTCATGATATTAAAGGCCGTGGCATTGACCACGTGGGAGGAGATGTTGGTTTTATTTTGAATGGTCCCGTTCTGGTAATTGACCCTGACCGTGATGTTTGCCAAAGTGGTCTTGTTGCTGATTTGTGGATTACCGGTATTCAGGAAAAATGGGAGGGAATAATTCACGGCGATCAAGGCGGTGATCGAGATTACAAAAATCACGAGCGTTGGCTTCCACTTGAAGCGTGGCGAACGTTCTTGATCGTTCATGAATATCCCCTTGAATTTACTTATGAAATTTCTTCTTGCTCAAAATTGGGATCGCTGCCGAAAGGATGGCAATGATGCCCACGATGATGCCCAATTGATACCCGGGTATCAAAGCGCTGGGAGTGGCAGAAGCAACAGCCGATAGTGCACCTTCGCCAATAGCATTGACCGCGCTCACCTTATAGTAGTAAATTTGCCCGTTCGTCGCGCTCGCGTCCGTGAAAGTGAGGCCACTGCTCACGGTAGCAATATATACCAGCCCGGTGGCTGACGTGCCGCGGTAAATCTTGTAATTTGTTATGGAAACCCCGCCATCGGATGCTGGGGCTTGCCACGTAAGCATGACTTGCCCGTTACCCGGGGTCGCTTGAAGATCCTGAGGAGCGGAAGGTGCAAGCCCGGAAATCACGATGCTCGTGGTGGTCTTGTTTTTTCGTGCAATCTTATCGCTGATGGTGAGCGTCACGTTATACGTGCCAGGCGTGGAATAGACGTGCGTGGGGTTAATGCCCGTAGAGTTCGTTGATCCATCTCCAAATGACCATTGATACGTATAGGGATGGCTACCGTTGTAACTTTCATCCCAAAACTGTACGGACTCGTTGATCTTTAGTGCGCTGGCGTTATATCCTATCCTGGCAACAGATTTTGCCGGGGAGATTCCCGAGAGCGATATCTCCAAGTTGTACCCAGTGAACGAAGTCCTTGCATATAACAGCAAGCCGGTGGTTGTATTATATTCGAGATGCGTTATCTGGCCAAGATAGGTGTAGTCGATAATAGCAGTATTACTAACTAGCAACGTAGCCGTATGATCCGAGGGTTGACCATTGATATCGTTAAAATTTTCAGTCCAGTTCGTCGGCGCAATGAGACCACCTAGCCATCCATACGCGCTCAAAGCCAGGTTCGAACCAACTTCTGTCGTCGAGCAATTCACGCGTGTCCAGTTCCAAATTTGTGTCAATGAAGAATTGTGGAAGATGCTGAAGTTACCGTACCACACATTTCCTGGAAATGAGTATCCATCGTCGGGGTACTGGCCTGTCAAGTTATACTGAATAGTGCCGCCCACGACGAGTGTATGTTGACCCTCAAAATCGTTTGGGTACGAGAAATTATACCAGGAAACAGGCCCATTCGTCGCTTCAACATTCCACGTGTAGGATTTACCAGCCGAGGGTGATGGTAGGCCGTCGGCCGCTACAAGCTTGATGGGAAACTGGATCGATGCGATGCAAGCCAATGTCATCGATGCCATCAAGAACATGATAAAAACGGGTGATGATCTGTGCATGTCTAATTCATCTTGTTTTGCAAGTATCTTGTGACAGTTTTATTGATGATAGAATTCAAGAATTTTAAGAATTGAACATAATTAAATATTCAGTTTAAAAAATGAGTAGTGTTATAGCGATGAAACTGTCACAAGATATTGTTCATCGCGAAAATCCCGGTTAACCAACATCAAGCCCGAATTCATCAGCAAGCCTTTGCAAGTACGCATCTTTATCCTTTTGAAACGTGGAAAGGAACGTGGCTTCCTCGATGCTCGATCCTTCTTGAAATGAACGAACGAAAGGAACATGATTGAGGCATGCCTTCGTAAAACGCAAGACATCTTGGTTTTTGCGAGAGAGTTGCTTGGCGATTTGCATAACACTCTCCATGAACGCCTCTCGCGGGAAAATTTCATTCACGATCCCGGCAGATTTGAAGTCTTGCGCGGTCCATTGCTTGCAGGTGAATAGCATTTCCTTCGTTCTCGCGATGCCAAGTTGTTGCACGAGCAATGTCATGCAATTCGCGGCAGGAATGATCGACGCGTCGATCTCGGGCAATTGAAACGTGGCGTCATCAACGGCATACCGCAAGTCGGAAGCGAGCGTGTACACGACGCCCATGCCCATCACCCTGCCGTTGATTGCGCAGATCGAGATCTTGCCCTGCATCAAGATGTGCGATGTTTCCGCGCCGAGGCGTTCCATGGTAGCGGCAACTCTTGGGTTTTCTTCAAGGGGGATGTCCTTAAGCGCACCAAGATCCATGCCCGTCGTGAAGTTATCGCCAGTTCCAGTGAGAATGACAACCCGGATTTTTTTATCTTGTTGTGCGTCTATCAATGCTAGCTTCAATGCCTCCAACATCTCCGGCGTGAACGAATTTGCCCTGCTTGGCCGATTCAAGCGGATCTGGCAGACCCGTCCCAGTTTCTCCGTGATGATGTCGCTATCCTCCACGTGCATTCATCTCCATTGCTTGTATGTTCGCTCGTCGGGTTTTTGTATCTTGAGGGAGACGGAAGATCATCATGAGCGAAAAGGACGAAAACGTCGAAATCCCGATGACCCCCGCCGAGGACAAATCCTTGGAAACCGTGATGAAAACCACGTCCACGAAACGCATGGTGACGGGCGGGGTCATTTACACGGTCGTGGACATTCTCGGTTCAATCTTTTTCACGATATACAACATCATGGTGGCCGGCCTCACGCCACAACAAGGGGAAATACTAACGGTCGTGAGCACGTTTCAATACATGCTCAAGATATTCGCACTGCTAGGGTTCACTGGTGCAGGTGCGAAATTCATCGCTGAATATCTCGAACGAGACACGAGCGAGGCTAGGAAATATGGCATCTCGGCCTGCAAATACAATTTCTTTCTATTTGGATTGCCCATTATCATGATCGCGGTCGTGCTCTTCTATTTCAAATCCCTTGCCGGCGATCCCGTGCAAACCGAAGCCTTTTTCATTCTCATCTTCCTCGTGACGATCGACCGGCTCAAGACGAATGCTGATACGTACCTTCTCGCTTACCAGCGCTATGACTTGTATGCAGTCGCATGGGGGGTACCCTATGGTGCGATGTATCTCGTTTCGAGCATTCTGATACCATTCATGGGTGTTGCGGGGCCTTTACTTGCTTGGACGCTCGGGGAAGTAGCGATGTTTATCTGGTCGGTGTATTACGTCAAAAAAATCTCTGATTTTCCCGCGCGCGATCTTTTTGCCTGGAATAAGGAGTTTAACCTGTTCCGCAAGATGTTCTCCTTTAATTTCCTTTATTCACTCGCCAACTTGTGTTTTTCATTGCTCACGACCACCCTCTTGATCACTCTCGGGGATTCGATCGGCATCTTGACGCCACAAGAAGTGCAATCGCTCGGGCTCATCAGCACGTTTTCGAATATCTTGATCAACGTCTTCGGCATCGTCGCGGGAATCCAACCTGCAATCGCCCAGGCATTTGCGTTAAAAAACAAGAAGCTGGTGGAAAATTATTTCCTGGCATCGGTCAAGTTTCCAGTCATGATGTGCATCGCTGTCGTCACGTTTTTCCTCGTATTTGGCGTGGAAATGATATCGATTTTTTACAGCAGCCGGTACGTCATCATTGGGTTGCTCATCATGGCATTTTTGATACCTTCGTATGGATTCGCGGCGTTCGCGAATCGATACGACAACATCATTGCAGGTATCGGCCGCCCAGAAATTGTCATCATCCCGTGGTTTATTGGCATCACCATTTCAATCGTCGGCATCATTTGCACGAAATTTTTCATCCCGATGAATGACTATCTCGTGAATGACATCGTCTTGTACAAGGGCACGCTCGTGAATTACGGGATCACGCTCTCTTTCACGATATGTCTCGGTTCAATGGCCCTGGGTTTGATGTTGCCTGGCATATGGATCATCTTGATCACGCTCAAGGTGCTCGGCACAAAAGTTCCCAGGGGATACGTGACGAGACCAGCCGTCGCTGCTGCCATCACGGCAGCCATTCTCGTGATTTTTAAGCTGATAGTGCCGTTCGAACAATTGCTTGAAAATTATCTCACGGTAACCATAGGTGGAATCGTATACACGGTGCTCATGGTGCTGGTTGGCGTCATGCTGTTCTTGACATTTGACGTGTTGCTCGGGGGTTTCACGCGGGAAGATGGTCGGTTCTGGAAATCGGTCGTCGGCTCCATACCTGCAACGAGCAAGCTATTGTCCCCTATTTTCGCGTGGGGGCGGTTTCTCTTGAGACATGTTGCTGCAAGGTTTCGTGATGTCGATTACACCTGGATCACGTCCACTAAGAAGAGTGACATGGAAAAGGACATGGAATTTGCTGTCTCGGATAATTTTGGCGAGCTTTATGGCGACAACATCGAGCTCGGCAAACAAGTTGAATTCATGGTCCAATTAACCGACATCAAGACCCCGTTATTTCACGTGGTGATTTATCCGAAGATCGACATGCATCCGATTAAGACAGCTCTAGTTTATGCTGAAACCATTAACGGGGATTCATCATTTGTATTGAAATTTGAATTACCGCCATGGATCATGCCTGGGCATCACGAACTTTACATTGATATCGAAGCCTATACCAGCGCGAAAAAAGGTATCACTCGAGAAACCGTGAGACATCGACCGTGGCTCGCCCGTGCCTTTGATTTTTCGTACAAATGGTTCGATGAGCGAATTCGATATATCGCGATCGAGTAACCGTGACGTGAAAAATATAAAATGGTCGTCTTTCTGACCTTCTTTTTCCAATTTCAACAAGATTAAGGGCTTGCATGGAACGCGTGGAAAATTTCAAATAGCGACAAAATTAATAAGAAAAAGATTATTACATCATTTTATCTCCTTTTGAAAGTTGGTGGCATTATCGTTTAACAAATTGCTGCATTTTTACCCATCATGGTAAGCAATTAAATTCCAAGACGTCTTCGCACTTGATTTTATTCCAGCACAAGATTAATAAACATCATCAGCAATGATCTTATTAACTTCGTGGGATAAAAAACGATAGCGGGTGTTGCCTTAAAAAATGGTTCAAGGCTTTTTTGAAACTTTTCTACTCCAGATAGCCCAGTCAATCAACGAAAATTTCAATTTGGGCACGGTTTTAGAAGTGAAAAGTTTAAGACGCGTCTTGGAAATAAAATCTTCGGACAGGTCAAAAATCATTTTTTTGGCTCGTGCATTGCAAAAGTTGAATGATCTCGGATTTCTGGAATATGTTGGACACAATAGCCCGAAAAAATTCAAGATGACAAGCAAGATCCCGATTGATGATTTGCAGAAAAAAATTAGCCATTAATTGAATTGTATTTAACACGTTAATATTGAATTGAAGTTTATTTTTAGTACTTGATGAAAAAAAACCTGGCATTAAGAATTGGATGCTTTTTACAAGTACCAGGTGAAACGAGATTTCTCGTAATCGAACACGATGAACCGCGTGAACATGATGACCTGGATATCGGTCACGCCATCGACGATCCGGATATTGCTGAATAATTTGTCCAGCATGAAAAAGCTCTGCCCCTTGAAACCGACGAGCATATCAAGATCCTCGCTGTGCATGCAGTTGGCGATGAATTTCGTGAAGGTCTTGTCTTCCTCGGGACCAACATTCATGATATCATGGAACACCGCATCCTCTTTCCCGCATTCAACATCGATCAAGATGATGCCATCCAGGCCGGGTTCCGATTCCATGCCCTCGTGCACGATGCTTTCCATGTCCGTGAGAAAATAAACGGTCGTTTCCGTGACCCCTTTCAACGATCGCAAGTGGTGGATGATATAACGATTCAAATTTTCAGGTTCGTCGCAGTAGAAAATCACGTGGATGTCATATGACTCGAACGTTATGCCCATGGCGATGGGCTCTATGCCATCTTCTCGTTCCAGCGTGGATTGCAAGTTCTCCCAAACATCTTCGAGGTCTCGGTGCGTTATATCGAGTGATACCACTGCCATGAGGGACATGCATTTTCACTTGGTATGATTGAATGAAGCTTTTATTCATCCATTATTGCATTACTTATTTCATTTCGGGAATTAATTAATGCATCGAACCTACACGCGAGTACCAAAAGATGAAACGATGGTCTTGAAATACCCGATCGCTGCTGCCGCGCATGATGCCATGCACGTCCAGCACAAGTACTGGTCGCGGAAGCCAGTTAACGTTGTACGGGCGCATATCGAGGCAGCTGCTACGGGTCCGGATGACATCATCCTCGACGCGTTTTGTGGTTCGGGTACTGCCGTGTCCCAAGCCGTGATCCTCGGCAAGAAGGTTGTCGGGATCGATATCAACCCGGTTGCGACCTTCATCACTCGCAACACCATCGCGCGAGCAGATGTCGGCGACTTGCTCGCGATATACGAGCGCATCAAAGCGACGATTGCCGATCCGATCAATGCACTCTATCGCACGAGGTGCCCGGCTTGCCTATCGATCGACACCACGATGACCGTGTGTGTGCATTGGAAGGTGCACCACCCGATCAAGATCTGGTACACGTGCACGAATTGCAGCGGGGAGAAAAAGCCGAAAAAATTACGGAAACTGCCCGATGCAGAGGACTTGCTCTTGCTGGATAAAATAAAGGCAAGCGAGATCCCGGCATGGTATCCGCGCAAGGACATACCACCTGGCATGGTATTCAACCAGGCCCGGAGAGGCGCTGCAGAATTCGCCGATCTTTTTACCAAGCGGAATTTATTCGCCCTGGCATTGCTGCGTGACGAGATCGCGAGGCTTCCGGAGACCACGGACGAGGAGCGCGTGGCAAAGGACTTGTTCCTGTTCTCTTTCACATCGATGGTGCACTTGTGTTCCCGCATGACCCCTATTCGTCCGTCCCGGCCGTATTCAAGTTTCTGGGCGACGAACTCGTACTGGTTACCCCGGTTTTTCATGGAGTCCAATGTATGGGAAAAGTTCGAGTCGGCCATCATTGGCCCTCAAGGATTGATCGCGGCGCGCCGGGATGCGAACGCGAAAGTGCCTCCCAGCACTACCATCGTGTCCTCCTTCGAAGACCTCGCGCGAGCCCCCGCGCCTTGCGCGTTCATCGTGGCTGGCGATGCAACACGTCTAGACGAGATCATCCCCGAAAATTCGATCGATTACATTTTTACAGACCCCCCATATGCAGGATCCATCCCGTATCTCGAGCTTTCCACGCTTTGGGCCTTATGGCTGAATATGGGTGATCAGATGCCATTTGATGACGAGATCCTCGTCGATCCTGGTCGGGGCAAGGACCTGGAGCAGTACAAGCACAAGCTCGAAGTGTTTTTCGAAAAAGCGTTTCTCGTGTTGAAAGAAGGCAAGTACCTGTCATTCACCTACCATAACCTCGACATCAAGGTGCGAAAGGCCATCCTCGGTGCGGCTATCGAGGCGGGCTTCGTTCTCGATTCGATCATTTACCAGCCACCGCCACGGACGAGTCCTGCACACACATTACGACCATTTAATTCGGCCGTCGGGGATTACATCGTGCACTTGCGCAAGGAGACACGAGCAAGGTCAATCCAGGTGATCACAGAAGGATCCACCCGCATGTCAAAAAAGGAGAAAGCTTCCATCGAGGAAGAAATTACCGGTGATCTCGTCCAAATTCTTCTCGATCGTGGCGAGCCGGCGACGTTCACGCAAATCATCAACGACCTCGATGTCCGGCTCGCGATAAAGGAATGGTATTTTCGCAGCGACGTCGACCCCAAGGTGATCTTGAAGAAAAATGCTGGCACGCGCTTTATAACAGTCAAGGAGAAGATCGGAGACAAGGAAGGAATTAAGTGGTGGCTCGAACCCGCGTTCATGAAAAAACTGTTGCAATCTCGCGGCTTAACGGAGATCGAGTCTCTTTCCAGAAAGATCGAGCTATTCATCCAGGACCACGAGCAGGAGCTCGCGGGACTGCCGTTGCAAGGCGCCCAGCGCATGATTTTCGAGCAATTCAATGGCATCATGCTGCCCGATGTAAAATTGATCGAGCGCTTGTTGAAAGCCAGGAAAAACAAGAAAATCTAGTAGGTCTTGCACGGTTTGAATACATCAGTCTCAATATTTCGGTAGCCGATGCTGCAAGAGCTCCCGATCATCGTTTCCCGTTCTGTGTGCACACGAGAACCTTTTTTTTATCTTGGTCGTTTAATCAATTCGTGAGATATAACTGAAACCAGTTGAATACAAGACAATGTGTGCAAGATCATGACAAAGAACGGTCAAAAAATGAGCCACCTGTTCGCTGGATGGCGCGCGATCATCTTGCTCGCGGGAGTCATTGCCGTGGTCCCGGCGACTTGTTTTACCGCCAAGACAGGATACGGGCTTGCCGCGGGAAGTATCGAGACGTCCAGCGGAACGGGTCTCGTGCCGGCGTGGAACCGCACGTGGGGTTTTGGTGACACCCCTGCAGATCAAGTCGCAGTCGATGGTAGCGGGAACATCTACGTGGTGGGATCCACGAACGGTTTCGGTGCTGGCGGATTCGATGCATTGTTGACAAAGTATAGCCCTACGGGCACCGTGTTGTTAAACATTACTTGGGGTAGTACGAATGATGACTGGGGAACCGATGTCGCGATCGGCCCTAACGGAAGCGTTTTTTTGGTAGGCGAAACGTATACGCCTTCTATAATTGGTTGGCAAGCATTCATCGTCAAATATAACAGCGCCGGCATGAAGCTGTGGAACAGTACGTGGGGGGGTACGGGTACCGAGGATGCGTATGGCGTCGCGGTCGACAAGGCCGGGAATGCCTACATGGTGGGAAGTACCAATACACCCGGGCCGACGCAATCGTTTATCGTCAAGTATAACAGCACGGGCAATGAAACATGGGAGAAACTGTGGGACGGAAATAATAATGCTGCAGCGCAAGAAGTCACGGTCGACGGTAGCGGAAATGCCTACGTGGTGGGAAGCACGGACAGTTTCAGCGTGGGGCTTGAAGACGTGCTCATCCTCAAGTATAACAGCGCCGGCACGCTGCAATGGAATGCCTCGTGGGGTGGCACGGGTCATGATGTTGGAAATGGCGTCGCGGTCGACGCGAGCGGGAATATATTCATTACAGGAAGCACGGGCAGTTTCGGGGCGGGAGATTGGGATGCATTCCTCCTTAAATATAATAGTACCGGCTCGCAACAGTGGAACCGCACGTGGGGCGGCACCAAAGCTGATTACGGCGAAGCTGATGTCGTCGACGACGCCGGAAACGCCTACATAACAGGAGGCACGAACAGTTTTGGAGCCGGACATTCAGATGCGTTCCTTGTCAATTATACATCAGCGGGGGCACAAGGTTGGAATTGCACATGGGGCACCAGCGGAGTCGAAACTGCGTACGGTGTTGCGAACAGCAGCGGTGGCGTGTATTATATCTCTGGAGGGATGATAAAAAACGGTACGACAAACAGGAACTCGTTCCTCTTGAAATATAATCTCTTGGCGCCTGTCGCGACCATCTTAAACGCCCTCACGAGCCCGTCGTCCACGGGTAACATCACGCTGTCATGGTCGGTAGTAAGTGCGGCCACGACCTATTCTGTATACCGGGCGACGTCCACGATCACCAGTGTGGCATCCTTGATGCCGATCGCTACCGGTCTCACGACCACGACATACTCGGATAATGGATTGGAGAATGGCGTGTATTATTTCGTCGTGGTTGCAATAAACGCGATTGGTGCATCGCCGATTTCCAATTGCGTGAACGTCACGGTGTCCCTATCCCAGAACCAAGGTCCCGTGCCTGCCCCGCCCGGTATTCCAGGATACGTAATATCCTTGGTCATTGCAGGCCTCGCGATAGCCATCGTTACACTGGTGGGAAAATACCGGAAAGAAGCTTTGATCCATCCAGTGTCGTGATCTCTCTTTAAGACCATATTTTCTATTCTTTTTTCATAAAGACATAATTAACGATATGCGGCGCCGTCTTGCCTTCAATTTAGACGGTTTTAAGGTCCATTATAGTGAACCACGGGGAGAACAGTGCACGCATCTCGTCTTCGGATGAGAAATACAAGCGCGTGCCGATGCTCGTTTCCCTGATCTTGCCAACCCCGCCAAATTGTAGATCCTGCTCGTTAAAGCATGCAGACAAGTATTTTCCATCCGCTTTCAACAACGCATGCACATTCTGCACATATTGCTCCCGCTGTTCTGGAAAATAATGGTGCAATATTTCCCAGTCGTGTGCAAACGCGATATTATCGCGAAACTTTGCCACCACGTCTGAATTGGTGACGAGATCGGCGGCAATGAACGAGCATCGAACGCTGGCGGCTCGTGCATTGCGTCGTGCTTGTTGAATGGCTGCTGACGAGATGTCAATGCCCGTGACATCAAAACCTTGCTTCGCGAGATAGATCGCGAAATTTCCCGGGCCACAGCCAAGATCGACCGCGCGGCACGGCGACACCAACCCGCTCTCGACCAATTCGACGAGCGCCGCGAGTGGCACTTCGTTTTCCCACGGGATCTGGTCAGGCGACAACTGGGTATAAAAATCATCCATTTGCTCTTTCATCAAAGCCCCTCGATCGAGATGTCGCGCCGAGCATCGATCTACCATTCTTTCTCCATGCATAAAATTCTTTGAAAGCCCAGCGCCTTACCGTGATCACGTGAAACGTGATGCCAAAAGCCGTCGATCCACGAGATTGGAAAAGTCTCTCTGGAAATAAATGGAACAAGCCGAATTTCATGAAAGCGTTGGAATTTCGCAATCCGGACTGGATTCCTTGTTCTATGAGTATGTATCAAGCCGTTTGGGGAAAATACCGTGACGCGCTGAAGGATATCACGGTCCGGCATCCCTTCGTGTTCGGGACTTTTGCTAAATTTCGGCCCCGAAAATCCTATGGCAAGCCCGCGTCGGAGCAGGAAAGTCACACCGAGTACGTGGATAACTGGGGCGAGGGCTGGCAAACCGCGAAAGCGGGCTATGCCGGGCAAGTCGTGAAGCATCCGTTGGCGGATTGGAGTGCTATGGCATCTTACAAGTTTCCGGACCCGGCCAAGCTCATGGAAGGGCGAAAGCGTCATTGGACAATGGAACGAGTCATCTTGCGTCTCGGCCGCAGGCTCGGTTTTATAACCCAGGGCAGCGGCGAGCGGCTCTTTGACCGACTCTATTTCTTGCGGGGCTTCGATAACTTGATGCGGGACTTCGCGACCGGCAACCCGAACCTTCCCGTGCTCATCCAGCGGTTTACGGAACATCAGTTGTGCATCGTGAAAAAATACATCGAAATACGCCCCGACATCGTGTATTTTCACACTGACATCGGCATGCAAGACCGGTTGATGATCAGCCCTCGGCAGTTCCGCCAATATATAAAACCGATGTATGCTGCCTTGTTCAAGCCCTTGCGCGATGCCAACATCCACGTGTACTTGTCATCGGATGGCCACTTGCTGGAGATCGTCGATGACTTGATCGAATGCGGGGTCTCGGTCCATGACCCGCAACTTCGCGCGAACACACTGGAAGGGATTAGAAAGTATTACAAGGGAAAATTATGCATCGATCTCGATCTGGACCGGCAATCCTTCCCGTTTTACACCCCGGAACAATTGAAAAAGCAAGTGAAGGATGCAGTCGATGTCCTTTCAATGCCTGAAGGAGGGTTGATGATAAAAGCCGAGATTTCCGATCCGAACACGCCGCTGGAAAACATCGAAGCCATATGCGAGGCATTTGAAGAATTCTGCATCCACTAAAATGATCGATATCTCTACTCCAGGTTTACAATATCGGGAAGCTTATTATCGGCATTTTTACACGAATTCCACATATAGAACCGATATGATAACCGTCGACGTGCGTGACTGTCGTGAATTTGACTTTGAATTATCAAGATGGGAAAGAGATCAAAGCACCATTCGTTATTTTGAAACAGAATACAACGGAAGAGGAGTTTTGGACATTCGCGAATGAAGATATCGATTGCGAACTGCTTGATGAGGTGCTCGTGATTCATTCTCCTGCAATTGACGAGCACGAGGATATATTCTCGTACTTGATGACCATTTTTCGTGCATATCTGGATGCGAGCGGGCAAGGTAAGGTGCGTGGCTCTCGGTTCGTCATGCGCTTGACACAAAAATGGAGTCCCGAACCAGACTTACTCGTGATCACGCCTGAGAGCTATGAAAATCTGCGTGAAGGCTATCTAGATGGACCAGCAGATATCACGATAGAGATATTATCGGATTCGACGCGCGAAATCGACCTGGAAAAAAAACTCCCTCAATATCTCGAGGCTGGAGTGAAGGAAGCATGGATTATTGACCCAAAAGAAAAAACGATCCAGATCCACTTTCAAGATGAAATCGACGCTTACCCGGAATCATCATCCGATCAAGTTATCCTTTCAAAGGTCTTGCCTGGCTTGAAAATAAAAGTAAAATGGATTTGGAATCGTGAAAATTTTCCTTCTCATCAAGTTTTGCAAGAATTACTGCCTTGAGTATTGCAGTGTTACCCAAAATCGCCGTCTAATCCCTTTTCTCTTCCTTAAGCGGCATGGATCAAGAGATATAATAAGAAATCTAAGATTGGTTGAACAATGCATGCTTTAGGTCAGACCTAAAAAGGTGAAGTTACAAATCTCCAAACACGCTGCCGAGAATGGTGATAAACAAGTCATTATCCCATTTGGCATGGTATTCAGTGATGGCCGTGCCACCCGCGCGACAAAGGTCGAGCATGGAGTGCAAACTTTGAATGCCTGCCGATTCGTTCACCGCCGAGTATACCCACGAATCGCCCAGGAAAATGCGGACGGAGTCGACCCCGTTTGCACAGGCGAGCCAAACATCATTCGCCACGTCCTTGGCAGTGCGATATGCTGCGTACGTGATGCAGCCGATGCATATCGCGGTTTTATTGTACGTGCTTATCTCGTGCAAGATGCGAGCATTCTGGTAAACCTTGAACGTGCTATCATTGTTGCCCCACTCGCAGCTCCGGTAATACATGGAACTCAGGTAATCATAGCCCGTGATCTCTTAGCTCTGCTCGTAATTTTGCTCGAAGGTCGAGAGATCTCCGTCCATCGCGCCCGCGGCGCCAGGGTTGATGGTCGCCCTGGGAATGAACCCATCGGCGCGGATCTGGTCGATGAGTGCTTGCTGCTTCGCGAGCAGGTCGGGCCAATTTGATCGGTTGACCCGCAAGAATTCTTGCCTGGCAGCCATGTCGTAGATGCCACTCAAGGTTCCATACAAGGCGGAATCTTGCGTAATGCTCCGGCCGACCGTGGAGTTCGCAAAACTTGCCCATTGATCACCATCTTCGATGTCAAAGGCATAGTACGTCACGGTGATGTTATTTCGATGAAGCCAATCCTTGAAATATTGATATTCAACGGGCATGCTATTAACGTAACGGAGAGACAAGCCAATCTGGAGAGACTGACTCCCCACGGGCCAGATCTCGACCTTCGCGCCCGCCTTGTTGCATAAGCGAACGAGATTGGCAGCATCGACGCTGCTCTTGTTATACGCGCCCAAGCCCATGAAGAGGTCTGGATTACCTTGCAAGGCGAGCACGGTGTTCGTGGCTTTCAAGACATCGACAAAAGCTTGCGGATTAACCATCGACTGCCTGACCCAGTAAAGGACAATTTCCTTGTCTTGCATTTGATCCTTGCTCACGGTGAACTGGAGCTCCGTTCGTTGATCAAATTGCCAGGCTTGCGTGAGAACAATCCCTGACACGATTGCACTCGTGATCACGGCGAGTCCAACGAGCTGGGCACGCGTCGCTTTGTTCAACTTTCTCCGTTCCCTATTTTTTCCGATACCATACCAGATGCGGTGCCGGAATATGTCGTGGCCAACGGCGATGCCGTACGCGCCCTCGTACCAGCACGTGGCGATTAGATAATACATGCCCTTGAACTCGCCGACAACCGCGAACAAGATCCCGATCGCGAGCAATCCCACGCCGAATAAAAACAGGAACCACCGCGTGATGATGAACGTGCGGACGAATCCCAAGATAAACAGGATCGTGCCAAAAATGATGATCGTGAACCCGAGAGCCGTGAAAAAAGGATAGCCCCCATAGCGGGATGCCGCCCACGTCGTCCTGCCCCAGAGATAGCCCATTATGGCAATGAACGGCGTGAGGCCGGCTAGATCCGTTCTGAATCGAAGCATGCTTGCCAGGTCGCACTGGAAGCAATAAATGCATTTCCCTAGCACAAGTCAATTAAGGTGCAAGAACAAGGTCAATTAACATACTGGTAACGTGATCCGGCACATGGCACAACGCCCCAACTTCTTATACATTATGAGCGATGACCACGCGTTTCACGCGATTTCGAGCTATACCCGGCGTGGAAACCAGCGGCAGCAGATCAACAAGACCCCGAACATCGATCGCATCGCCGACGAGGGCATGCTCTTCGAGAATTGTTTTTGCACGAATGCCATTTGCACGCCGAGCAGGGCCGTGATACTCACGGGGAAGTACAACCACCATCCACTCAACGGCGTGAAAACCTTCTTGCCCATGGACAATCGTCTCCCGACCGTTGCCAAGGATTTGCAGGCGAATGGTTATCAAACGGCAATTTTTGGCAAGTGGCATCTTGGCTTGGGACCCGACCATTGCCCGACCGGTTTTGACGCGTGGAAGGTGCTCCCCGGGCAAGGTGATTACTTCGATCCCGTGTTTCTCGAAAATGATGGTGGTGCGACGCCTGGTGGAAATCCCGTGAAGGAAACCGGCTACGTGACCGACTTGATCACGGATTTCACGATGAATTGGCTCGAACAGCGTGACGAGCAGAAACCGTTCTTTCTCATGTGTCATCACAAGGCGCCACATCGACCGTGGCTCGTGGACAAGAAGCACGCGGCGATGTTCAAGGATGTTGACCTCCCGGCTCCAGCCTCGTTCAACGATGATTATTCTTCTTCGGAGGCAAAGAAGAATGCCCGCATGCGCATCGACCGTGATTTCGATGCCGGCGATGTCAAGGTGATCCCGAACATCGGCACGGGCTTGCACGAGCGCCTCCACGTTCCGGATCCACGCGATCTCGATTCTTACGAGCTCGAACCCTACGATCCATTGACTGAGGAACCGACGGGAGAAATCATCCGGTTCGACTCGCTCGAGGAGCGCAAGAACTGGCTCTATCAAAGATATTTGAAGGATTACTTGCGCGTGGTCGCTGCCATCGATGATAACGTCGGGCGATTGCTGTCTTGCCTCGAAGACCTTGGCATCCTGGACGACACCATCATCATGTATACCAGTGACCAAGGCTTTTTCCTCGGAGACCATGGCTGGTACGACAAGCGGTTCATGTACGAGGAATCCCTTCGCATGCCGTTCCTGGTGCGCTATCCACCAGAAATATCCGCCGGGAGCGTGAACTCCGACCTGGTCTTGAACGTCGATTTTGCCGAGACATGGCTCGATTATGCTGGCGTGGCTATCCCTCCCGAGATGCAAGGACAAAGCATTCGCCCTCTCCTCCAAGGTAATATACCAGTAGATTGGCGCACGTCCATGTATTACCGGTACTGGATGGAAGGCGACGGGGCACACGACACGACCGCGCATTACGGCATCCGAACGGTTGGCCCTGCCAGGAAGGAAATGAAACTAATCTTCTACTATGCCGACGGCATGGGCATTACTGACTGCAACCAATGGAAGCCCGACACGAGCCGTGGCGAAGTTGCTGTTCCCCACCCTCGCGAGTGGGAATGTTTCGACTTGGAAGAAGATCCGTATGAACTAAAAAATATATATTCTGAGCCGGAATATCAGGCAATCGTGGTGGATCTCAAAAAAGAGTTAAAAAAGTTGCAATTTGATTTGGGCGATGAATCCTATGAAGAGAGTCAATGATCTTTTTGCTGCAGCGCCTATCATCGAGATTTTTCCCACTCATAGTCGAGTCTAATAAACCGCCGCGAGTAGAGATACGTCAAGACGAGAAAGATTGCCGCGAGGGGCCCCCACCACACGTAACCGGCAGAGAAAGAGTCTCCTGTCCCGTTGGAAATCTTGGGCCAGGCGAGCATCAAGGACAAGATAAACGCCGAGAGAGCTTGGAACAAGTTTAGCACGATGCTCGGGAATCCTCCATAAAGTCCTGCTTTCATCTCCTCGGTCCGTTTCTCGTCATCCTCGGCGAGGTCAGCATACCAGACACCTGAAATCAGGTACCAACCACCCAAGGATGCCGCGATTCCTGCGATGAATAATATGCCGAAAACGAGCATGGATGACGACGGGATCATCCCAAACAAGGAACAGCACAAGATAGCAGCTGCTGCGAGAAAGAGCGTAAGCAATCCCCACTTCTTTCCTTTTTTAACGATGATGAGACGCCACATGTATAAGAAAAGGAAGATTCCTATCAATAACGTCGCCCCCGCTATTATATATTCCAAAGTATTGAAATGCAACACGTTTGATAAATAGTTGAGCATGAGATTGCCCACCATGTACCACGCTAAGCTTGCGAACCCTTGCATGAGCACGACAGCCATGTAATTCTTGTTATGATAGATATTCTTCAGGTTTTCCACTAAATTCGGCTTGCCTTTTGGCGGGGCCTCCGTGGGCATGAATGCGATTACGACGAAAAAACTCACCAGGAATATGGCAGCAAAGGTGAAAGTCGTATACAATAAGAGGGGGGGTATGTTCCCAACGCTACCATTAAGTTGATCGGTTATGCCGGTCAGTCCAATCAACGAAAATACCGACATGAAACCAGTTCCCACCATGCCGTAATAATTGCCGATTTGCGAGGTTTTCGGACGCTCATCGACCGTGAAAAGCTCGGCCATCCACGCGCCGTAAGGCGTGGTCACGGCGTAGGCGACTTCGAATACAATGTTCCACAAGATTAACCATCCGAAAAGGGTTGGCTTGCTCGGGTTCTGCATGAACAACCCCGGCAAGATGAGGCAGATAAATGATAACACTTCCACGGGAGCAAGAATAATGACATAGGGCTTGCGCCTGCCCAAACGGGTGTTCCATCTATCAGATATCCAGCCAAATAAAAATTGGGAGCCGGCGATTGCAAGAAGTCCCAGTGTATTGGCGATTTCGACGATAGACGCGTCCAGTCCATATCCATTCGTGTATAGATGAAGTAATGCGAAACCTTGAATGCCGAGGAGAAGTGCAGCTCCCAAACGCGGTAACCCGAATAGATTCATGAGTTTCGTTGCATTACGACGTGGTGCTTCATTTTGGCTAGTTTCATTCATGATCGTTCACTTTGATGTAGCTTTTTCCTAATGCATATGACTGAAATTTAGGGCATATCGTCTTAAAAAAGAGGGTGGTCGAACAAAATGACTCATCCTTTTAAATTGGACGCATCCAATCAAAAGTGAAAGAATGTCCCAGGTTTTTTCTAAATTGAAAAAAACTTATTTGACCTTTTTTGTTGATTCAAAGTATCATTTTGAAAAAAACTAGTTCCAGCGAGGTTATTCGAATGTGGCCACAAGGGTCAACGATCTTGAAAACCTTCTCAGAAAATCTCCACCAATTCTTGCTCTTGAACACGATAAAGCAGTCAGAGGGTGGATTGTCATTTTCCGACCTCAAGGCGATGAATGCAGGAAATCACAGCTTTTTATATCGAGAATTGCGAAAATTAGTCGAGGAGAACTTTCTCGAGCAAAAAGCAGGAAATCCAGACCAGCATGAACGTGAAGGGGGGCGACCCAAGCAGCTCTTCACGTTGACGGGCAAGGGCACGCAAAGACTCGAGACGCTTCAAGAATCCTTACGAGCCATTCTCGATGGCATCATGCACCTCTTACCGCAAGGACAAGAAATTGACGTGAGCGATTTTCTCGAAAAAGGCACGTTTGCAGGACTCGTCAATCCCATCGATCTTCTCTTGCGAAACAAGAATCGCACGGTTGAAGAAAAGCTGCAAGTATTGGGAGAAATAGAAACAACCATTGAAGCTCAGCTAGCAAGAGTTCGAAGCGCCAAGAAACAGCTCGAGGAGTACGGGGACGTCGATGCCCCGGCTAAGCCAGAATCACGCTCGCTGGATCAAGTTGAATACCAGAATACGAATGGAGGAAATGAAGAATGAATTCCATAACAATGCTATTCCACTATTTGCTAAAATCCCGCAAGAACTTTTTAATCTTCTTGGGGGCGCAGCTCCTTGCGACGATTCTTTCGCTGGAAATCCCGCTAATAACGGGAAATCTCGTGGGAGGACTTGATCCCGCAAAACCGACAGAAAGCCAGCAGCAACTCATCAATAATTTCATAACAATTGGGTTACTAGCGATCGCGTCGTTTCTCGCCGGTTGGTCCGGGAGAACGTTGAGCGCAAAAATTTCAACGCGAGCATTATATTACATGCGCAAGGACATAAACGACGCCATCTACAGGCAATCGTTCTCGTATTTTGACAAGCACGAAGCCGGGCAGCTAGTAGCACGTGCGACGTCCGATGTCGATCAAACCGACCAAGTCTTCAATTTCGGGGTCATGTTTGCCACGCAAGGCACGATCATGCTTGTGGGCGTGGTAGCCGAGATATTATTCATCCAATGGCAACTTGCATGGATCTTCTTGATCATGATCCCGATTTCCTTGATAGGATCCTTTGCCTTGGTAACCAAGTTGAGACCAATTTACCTGGAAAGTCGTGAGGCCTTTGGCGAGTTAACCAACACTATTCGAGAGAACATTGTCGGGGCAAGCGTCGTGCGCATGTTCGGCACGCAAGAAAAGGAAAAAACAAAGTTTGCCAACAACAACAAGCGATTTTACAACGCATCGGTCGGTACGGTCAAGTGGAGCAGTGTTTTCATGCCGTTCAACACGGTGCTCATTGGTTTGATGGTCATTTTCACGCTGTATTTCGGCGGGATGCGCGTCGTGCATGGAGATATGCAGTTCTCGACTTTGGTTAGCTTCAATAGCTACATCGCGCTAGCCACGTTCCCGCTCATGTCGTTTGGCCAGTTTTTCATCCTGTACGTGCAGGCAAACGCGGCACTAATTCGTATCCGGCAAGTGATCGAGTCGGTTCCAGATATTGTCGAGGATCCAGATGCCATCAGCAAGGAAACCATCGATGGCACCGTGGATTTCGAAAACGTTTCATTCGGATACACGCCAAACAACATGATCCTCAAGGACATAACATTCCACGTACCCGCGGGCCAGAAAATCGCAATCCTGGGAACGACCGGATCCGGTAAATCGACGATCATCAATTTGCTCCCCCGCTTTTATGACGTGAACAAGGGACAGATCCTTGTCGATGGAATTGACGTGCGAAAATACAAGATCGCTGACTTGCGAAAACATATCGGCGTGGTTTCCCAAGACACGTTTATTTTTGACAGGTCCATCAAGGAAAATCTAAAGTTCGGTCGTGAAGAAGCCACGGATGAAGAAGTTTACGAAGCTGCGAAAACAGCGGATTTACATGATTTCATAATGTCGTTACCCGATGGTTATGAAACACAGACTGGCGAGCGCGGAACACATCTCTCCGGCGGGCAAAAGCAACGATTATCGATCGCCCGTGCCTTGATCATCCATCCAAAAATCTTGATCATGGATGATTCGACCAGCTCGGTTGACGTGGAAACGGAGTACACCATCCAAAAAGGGCTCGAGGAAGTCATGCGGGGCAACACGACGTTCATCATCACGCAACGCATTTCAACGATCCGGAATTCAGACCAAATCCTGGTTCTCGACAAGGGTCGGATCGTTGGTCTTGGTACTCATGACGAATTGCTAGAGAATAACGTTCTGTATCGCCAGATTTACGAAACATTATTTGCCAAGCAAAGAAAATTGATGGAACAGCCCGCGATCACTGCGGAACTGCAGGAGGAGAATGACCCATGAGCGAGCAAAAAAAACCGACTGAAGAACCCCGAGTTGAGGGGCCGAGAGTTACGACAGGCGGTGGCCCAGGTGGCCGAGGCCCACCATTATTCGGTACCGAGAAGGCAAAGCTTGAGCACCCCCGAGGGAGCCTCTGGCGTTGGATGCTATCGTATCTCCGGCCGTTTGTTTGGAAGTACACGTTTTATTTGATCTTGCTCATCGTGGCAACGATTGGCACCGCATACACGCCAATCTTGGCAAGGAATCTGATCGATCAAGGCATCATTGGAACCTACAATCCCATCACGCACACTTTCGTATCGGACCAAACATTAATCCTGAACATTGCCCTCATCTATTTGATCCTAGTAATTTTCAACTTGCTCGCGAACTACATATCGCAATATGGTATGGGCAAGATCGGGCAGGTCGTCGTGTACTCCGTGCGAAACAACATCATCAACAAGCTCCAGCAAATGTCCATGAGTTATTTCGACCGGAAGTCCAGTGGCGACATCATCTCCATTACAACGAACGACGTCGATCAACTGAACATGCTCGTGTCCGGGCAACTCGTGCAAATCTTCACCAGTGCCGCGGCCCTCGGGATCACGATCGTGTTCATGTTCTGGTTGAATCCATATCTTGCCCTCTTGAGCATGATCATCTTCCCGATTTTCTTCGTCGCGCTCCGGGTTTTCACGCGCATCGTGTCAGGATTGTTTAAACAAACCCGCAAGACCATCAGCAGGGTTACGTCCACCATCCAGGAAAACATCACAGGTGCCAAAGTGGTCCAAGCCTACGGGCAGCAAGAAAAAACCGCGAGGGAGTTTGACGAGGCAAATGAACAGAACTTCCAGGCTTCGTACAAGGTCCGGAAAGTCTTTTCCACGTTCTTTCCGCTGATGCAATTCATCACGCAATTTCTCACTGCAACCATTCTGTTTGCTGGTGGATTTAGCCTGGTGAATGGGGTTTCATTCCTTGGCATAGCAATCACGGTCGGGACGCTCACGTCATTCGTTTCATACTTGTCCCAATTATTTCAACCGGTGCTGACGCTGACTCAGGTCCAAAACTTTACCGAGTCAGCGATGGCCGCGGCGGATCGTATCTACGGGCTCTTGAACGAGGAAGTGGATCTTCCCGAACCCGAAAATCCCCTCCCGTTCGAGAACATTCATGGCAACATTGATTTCGTGGATGTCAGTTTCGGGTACAAGCTTGTCGAGAATGGAAAAGCCACGGCAGAGGACGCTTCAAAGAAGAAGGGAAAGAAAAAGCGCGGCAAGATTGAGCCAGTGCATATAGAAGAAGCATCACCCCTTGCAAATTTACCTGAATTCGTGCGCAATAGGATCGAATCCGTGTTAAACCAGCTGCCTGAACCGCACAAGTCATTCCTGGCTGCCAACATTATGAACTTACCGCAAGATACTCGAGTGGACCTGATGCCGGCGATCATGGGAGGTGGCGAGGGAAACCTCGCGGCTGCCATCGACGATGCACTTGCCAAGCATGGATATGCCGTCCCAGGCAGTGTTACAGCGAGGGAACACCCCGAGCTCAAGACCACCATTGAACCATCGCAAGAATCGCCCGTGATTGAAGTACCTTGGGGTGGAAAACCCGGTTCCCAAAAACCAGGTGCTGGGACGCCTTGGGGTGGAAAACCCGGTTCCCAAAAACCAGGTGCTGGGACGCCTTGGGGTGGAAAACCCGGCGCTCAAAAACCGGGTGCGGGAGCGCCCTGGGGTGGAATGAATGGGAAACCTGGCACCGGACCGGGAAGCATGCCGCCCGTGAATCCCGATGCGATCAAGAACATGATTAATGCCCTCGAAAAAATGCTCGAACGGCAAGCTTCCATGCCTGCTGCTAGCAGTGGTGGCGAGGGTGGCGGGATGATGGGTGGTGGGGCGCGTGGTGGCAATTCCAAGCAATTAACACGAGCTCTTGCGAACATGCCGATACCCGCTGACATGTTCGAGGATTTTCCAGACATCGTCAAGAAAGCCATCGAAGAGGAACGTGTCTTGATTGACAGGGAACAAACCGTTGGATTCGTCCTCGACCACATCAACGTTCACGTGGAGGCCGGCAACACGCTTGCCATCGTGGGTGAAACGGGCGCGGGAAAAACGACCATGATCAAGTTGATCGCACGGTTCTACGACGTGAACAAGGGTGCAGTCAAGATCGATGACGTGGACATCCGCGACGTGAAAAAGATGGACCTGCGAGTGAACATTGGCATCGTCCCCCAGGATTCTTTCTTGTTCACGGGCACGATCCGTGAGAATTTACTGTATGGCATCCATGACGTCACTCCCGAAGTTGAATCGAAGGCCATCGAGGTGTCCAAATTCCTCGGCCTGCATAATTTCATCGAGGCGCTGCCCGACAAGTATGAAACGAATCTCACCGAAAATGCATCGAACATTTCGATCGGTCAGCGACAATTGATGGCTTTTGCTCGGGCGCTTCTTGCGGATCCAAAGATCCTCATCCTTGATGAGGCAACATCCTCGGTTGATCCGTATACCGAAACCTTGATTCAGGATGCATTGGACCGTGCCCGGGAAGGACGTACGACCATCATCATCGCCCACCGGTTGTCAACCATCAAGAACGCGGACCAAATCATCGTCATCAGCCGGGAGACCAAGGGCATCGTGGAAGAAGGCACCCATGATGATCTATTGGCAATTCCGGATGGAAGGTACCGTCGGCTCCTGGAAATGCAGCAATTGTAATTTTTTTTTTCCAACTTTTTACACAAGGAATTATTTTGTTGCTTTTATGCCAATATTTAAAGAAAACGGAAAACTTGTGACACCGGATTTTTTCCAAAAAGAGTTTCCTATTTTGAATTTCGTCTCAGGGAATCTATAGCTGCAAAAAACAACCACGCGAGCATCCCAATGAGCGGTAGCCATTCGAGGAAAGGGATAGACCAGAATGGTGCCGGCCGGTTATTTTTAAGGGCGTCGCTCATGTTTGAGACATTGGATAAGCCAGACCTCACGCCAAACACATCGACCAGGAACAGCACGAAACACGCGGCGACGCAAAAACCAAGGATGCTTAACCACTTGCCCATCCTTATTTCTTTTTGACGGGCGATTGCTATCGAGATTATGGATACCGTGACCGCTCCACCGAAAAAGAACGTCATTGCCGAGATGGAATGGCCCACGATGTTGACATCTGCTGGAAAGATACCGACAAAGAAACCCCCGATGCCCGTGCCAATACCTGTGATCGTACCAAGAGTCGCAAGTCGGGTAGGAATGATAGTGCGCGTGCCCGCGAGGAATAACAAGATCGCGGGAGCCCCGATGATAAGCCCCATGTTAAACACCCATGACAAGGGTGATTCCGTATGCATGCCTAATTCCGAGATAAAATGATTCAAGAAGGAATATCCTTCGTTGGCGTAACCTATGAATCCAATTGCGGTGATCACGCAACAAGCGCTGATCAAGCCGCAACCGAACAATCCGAAATACTCGTATCGCACCTTGTCGAAAAGTTTCGAAATTGTCTCTCACCTATCAGATTAGAATAACTCTTGATTTTTGGGAATATGAAGATTGATTCCCGTTCATGCTTTCATGCCGAGAATCGTTACTCGCACTCGTAAATACCTAAGTAGCATCTTATACACGTACCACTATTCCTGGTCATCATCGGCATTATCATCGATACCCATTCCCATTGCCGATTTCAAGTCATAATTTTCGAGCGTGAAATCAAGCGAGCCTTGACACACGGGACAGACTTGTCGGGATGGGTCTTGCAGCCACGACGCGAAGCAGACAAAATGGCCGACACGCTTGCAGTGCGGGCACATGAGAATTTTACCCTTTTCCTTTTCCTTGTTAATTTTTTGGAAGCAAATTATGCATGTTGCTTGATCCGGGTTATCGGTCGTTTCTGGCTCGTAAATGGGGACGATATCTTCCTTTGACAGCGGATCGCGGGCACGGACTTTTTGGGCCACGAGCTCCTTGTACCGGTCAATGACCACGGCCTTTTCCTCATCTTCCCCGATGAAGCTGGTGCCTTTGTCCGAGGCCATAATCAAGCAATACATTTCCTCGGGTGTCCTGCCTATGATGCGATAACTGAGTGCCATGTTGAGCCAGAGCTCGGCATCATCGGAATGTAACTCTATGATTTTCTGGTAGCAGTCGATTTCATCCGAGTAATCGCTCAACTCGCGGTAATTCTTAGCAAGCTGAAACCATAAGCTAGCATTTTCGGGAACGATTTCAACTGCTTCTTTTAAAAAATCGGCGGCTGTTTGATATTCTCCCACATCGTAGGCTTCGGTCGCTTGCATCATCAACACGTTTGCCTTGACTTGGTTTTGAATATCCTCGTCAATGGCAGACTTTTTTTCGTTCATGATGCATCATACTCTGGTAATCCACGTGATTCCGTTACAACGCGAGTTTCTGGCAATAGAAATCCACGATTTTCCCGGGCACATCAACATCGCAAACCTTTGATAACCCCGTCCACCCGGGGCAAGCATTCGTTTCCAGAACGACCCAGCCTTCGGTCAGTGCCGAATGCAAGAGATCGACACCCGCCACATCGAGTTGCAAGGCGCGGGCGGCGTTGATCGCGAGCTCGGCGACCTCGTCGCTTGGCGTGTAAGGTCTCGGGGTTGCTCCTTGATGCACGTTGGTCTTCCATGCATCATCGCTCGATCCTTCCCGGATCATCGAGCCCACGATTTCGCCGTTGATGACGAGCACGCGCACGTCAAACGGATTGCTCGCATCGATGTCGGGTGGGCACGACCACGGGTGGAATTGCTGCACGTAAAAGACAAGGCCATTACGAAACATCTCGAAAAAGACGTGTTCGGCAAATCCCTTATCCTGGATGCGAAAGATGCCCGTTCCCTGGCTGCCATACACGGGTTTCACAATGACATCGCCACCAAGGGCATCGAACGTTGCCAGGGCATGGTTCAGGTTCTCGGTCACGATCGTCGCCGGCGTCGGGATGCCCTCGGCATCCAGCGTTACCGAAGCCATGGACTTGTTCATCGCCGTTTCGGTTGCTCGCGCACCGTTGATGAGAATCTTCCCGTGCTGTTCGAGTGCATAGAGCAAGTCAACACGGAAAAAGGATCTTGCAAAGGTCGTGAACCCTATGCCTCGAATGACGAAGCCAGGTATGTGGTCGATGTCATGCACCGGATGCTGAAAATCCGGCTTGCCAGCAACACGAATCGCGATATCTTCCAACAATAACATGGGCGCAGGAATGCCGGCACGATCGAACGCTTGCTGGAGCTGCACGTTCTCCCCGTTATCTAGAGATGCAACGATGATGGCTGCTTCCAGACCCGCGCCGTTCGCCATAGATGGACTAAGGAATGATATAAAAAAAAGGATTATTGATAATGGCTTACATGTTGAGGCCACCCGCGACCTCGATTGATATGCCGGTGACATAATCCGAATCAACAGACGCGAGGAATTTCACCGCGCCCGCGATGTCCTCGGGCAAGCCCATGCGCCCGAGCGGGATTTGTTCGACAAACTTGATGATAACTTTTTCGGGCATCTTGTCGGTCATTGGCGTCTTGACAAACCCTGGCTGGATGCAGTTAGCGTTGATATTGTAGCGGGCCATTTCCTTGGCGATGGTCTTCGTCATGGCGATGACACCAGCTTTTGACGCAGTGTAGTTTGCTTGTCCTATATTACCACCCTTAGCCACGATAGAGGAAATGTTGATGATGTGCTTCTTCGCGTAGAACGACGGCTCGAACTTCGATTCCTCGCCCTCGGGCGTCGCCTCCGCAGCCTTTTGCTTCGCGGACTCGACCCACCGGGAACAGACCGCCTTACAGATGAGGAACATCGATTTCAAGTTGATGTTCTGGACGAGGTCCCAGTCTTTCTCTTCCATTTTCAACAGCATCGAGTCTTTCGTGATGCCAGCGTTGTTCACGACGACTTCCACGTCCCCGAACTCGAACGCTGCCGAAACCATGCTCTCCACGTCATCAGCGCTCGAAACATCACATTTAACGGCGATGGCATCTTTATCATCACCTAACGCCTTGATTTGCTCGACAGCATCGGCCATCGTGGTTTCGTCGATATCCACGACCACGATTTTCAATCCTAATTCGCTGGCCAACTTCATCGCGATGCCCAGCCCGATGCCCCGGCCGGCGCCCGTGACGATAGCCACTCGTTTATTCGATTCCATGTTTTTGCACCATTCTATCGGCACTAATTCAAAGGTCGAAACGATCTCCGATCAATGATTTAAGCTTCAACGAGTTTTAAAAATCTTCGACGAATCCTCGCGCCACGTTTCGAGAACCCGCCTGAAATAACGAGGCTCGCATTGCTCGTGGATCGAAGCAGGGCTGGATAAAACAAGGTGTGATAGTAACGGCTGAATCAAGGCTCAAAAAGTTTGAGGTAAATCAGTTTTCTTTCAATTTATTCAAGAATGAGCTTTGTGATACGGCATTGCTTTGGCTCACGAAAACACCGTCCTTGTAGTACCGGATGTATGGAATTTCATCATTGCATAGGACGTTTTCCTTGAATGACAAAAATTCATCAAAGACAGAGCTCCGATCATAGATTAAAAGCCAGACATCGATGTCAGGATCATCGAGTGCCTCGAGGTCGTTTCGCATGCCTTGCCACTGCGGACACCACGATTGGGTCAAGATTACAGCGACATTTGGCTTCGATGCAATGATGTCAGACCCGAATTCGCCGGCCTTTATTGCTTCCAGTGCTTGCTCGTCGGAAATGGCGTTTAATGATACCGTGTTATCCATCCCCTTTCTAATTTTCATTCACGTGCTGCAGATCAAAGTCTTCGTCCGCTTCAACTCGGGATGCTTGCGGAGGGCGAAGATGAGTTTCGTGAGTTCTGTAAAGTTAGGACTCTCGATTCTTGCTACGACATCTTGGTCGCCATACACGATCCACGATTCTTTGACGATTTTTTGCTTCGTTAAAAATCCCAGGATGCTGTCAGGACCACGATTCGTGGTCTGTATCAATATATACGCCGTAATTGATGCTTGAACCATATTTTTAATCACTCCGACGCGAGCTAAGGATTGCGCCGAGATCGAAGGGTGAACCATGATTCTTCTCGCACTGCGAGAATCAAGGTTCTTGCCTATTACCATACGAATAATCGCCCCTTTAAAACGTTAATCGGAAGCTCGGGCACGCATCAGTGGAGAAACCATTTCAAGTGCTTCATCCAAGGCATCATCATTTCGGATAAAGACTTCTACATATTGACTTCCAATTCAAGATTTATGAAAAATACTGATTGAATGATTTTACCGAGAACCCAGATAAATTGATTTGCCCCAATAACTAATAATTCGCGAAGTGCAATTGTTTTAATGCATGATTAAGGAACAGAATGCCCATACGTTGCTAAAGAATATTTATAGGATTATTTTTTAATTCGTCGTAGGTAATTATGGAAATTGCATGATGACCTGTGTAAAATGCACTCCATTCACCATCGGCATTTTGTTTCATCCGCGTGATCGCGTGAATGCCAGCTCGTGAAGTCCTGTGAATGCTATCTTACCAGGACTTTATCAAGTAGCAAGGCAAGATGCTTGCAGTTCTTTTTCCTACAAAGGCGTTGAAGAAGCGTTATGGTAGAAAAATAGAGAAAGCCTCGTAGAATAAGCATCTTTGAAAATCTTATCTTCAAAGGCCTTTCCAGTATAATTGAAATATAACCGATCTGCGCCGTCGAGTGACAAGAACGTGCCACATACAACTGATACTTCATATTACGTTGTGCTACCGAAAACTTTTAAATGGAAAAGCAGTGGAAGTCGGGTGTACTTAAACGATCGTGATGTATTTTATCAAGAATTGAATACGAGTGAAGTTGGATGAAACTTAGCGCAAGGAACATCTTGAAAGGCACCGTGAAATCGATCACGCAAGGTGCGGTCAATTCCGAGGTCGTCATCGAGCTCCAAGGTGGCGAGGAAATCGTGGCAGTCATCACGAAGGCATCAGTCGAGAATCTCGGCCTCGAAGAAGGAAAAATAGCCTACGCGGTTATAAAGGCATCCAGCGTGATAGTTGCTGTTGATGATTGAGAGATTGCCTGGATGGTTTCGTGAAGCCTCGACCAATCACAATAAAGGAAAAATTTAGTGTTTTTTTTACATCATCGTTTTCATTTTTACATTTTACAATTTTCCCAAGCTGAAATCCTCTCGTTCGTTTCTTGAGCACTCAAGAAATGTGGATTCGGCTATGAAGTTCATTCCTATCAATGAACAAGAAGTGGAATGAAAAATCCAAGAATGAATTAAACATGCTTGAGTTTTACTTGAATTTCACCGCGTGGATGCACCCGAATGTCGTTTATGCACCACGTGATGATACCACGGTACTAAGACCGCCATAACTAGCCCGATAGAGTAATACCACGCCCAGCCATCGGACATGAACACGATCTGCGAATAGTCATCGATGTTGGCGCCGGCCTGCGGGTAGAAGCGGATCGTGAACGCAGCGGTGTCATTCGGGGAGTTGATCGTCACGTTGAGCCGATCGAAAAATGATTCCCCGAACGTGTGGTTGATCCCCAGCATAGAGGTGTTGTTGACAAGCTCGTACAGGAAAAACGTGATCCACGGGCAATCGAAGCACTTTGCAATCATGCACTGGCGCGCCACGATAGCTAGACCGGAAACTGTTTCTTCTTGCGTGCCCGTCCACATCGGCGCCGTGTAGTTCGGCATAAACATGCTGTGCGCGTCGCCAAGGATTCCCAGGATCACGCCGATTCGAGTGGAGAGGTTGGAATATCCATCAAGCGAGAGAGTCAGGTTCAATTCCCGAAGCTGCGTGTACAAGGTATATTGCGCCAAGTCTGGCGGGAACGAGTTCTGGTCATAGAGCATGGGCATAAATTGGTCAAAGGGCACCGTGTTCACTACATCCTCGGTCAATACCTCCATGTCCCTGATGCGAGCAGCACCGCCAACGCCAACTTCGTAAGACACGCCACTGTAGGTCGTCGTGAGCAAGAAATGGTCAACGCCATGGATCTTGTTCATGGCAGCATCGAATGTTATCCAGGTCGAGTTAGTCGTCTCCTGGGTTTGCAGTAGCTTGATGAATGCCAAGTAATTGTCCGTTGCTTGCTCGCTTCGGTCAAAATTGTGCACGTCCTGGAAGCTCTGGTTTGCCGGGCCTCCAAATGGTAGCTCAGTAGACGTGACACCTTCTTGATCCGTGCTGAAACCGACCACGTTCGTCAAGTTGGCCTCGACGATGACCTGAGCTGCAAGCCACGCGTTCAGCAGCATGGCGCCGACGCCATTATTTCCGTCAGTGACTGCATATTCCGTCGGGAACCCGCCAGGGATGCCTTCCAATGAATAGAGGAACGTCACGTTTGAATCGAAGAGCTTCCATGGCGTGAACGTGTTGATGATAATGGCGCGGGCAGACTCGTATTCGGCTGTTTGCTTGAAGCTCGTGAGGTTCAACCACCACGTATACGGATCAGCGATGTACTGCTGGTACGAGATGAAATTGGTCACCCCTGTGACAATGCGCACACCGAGGGCGTTCAAGTCGGCTCGATCGGCGTTGGTGTAATCAGTATAAAACCCGGCAGGGCCATAAAACTCGAACCTCGTGATGTAATTTTTAGGCTGAAGCGTCACCGTCGCGTCTTGCGGGATAAACCAGTTATTGGCGAACCCCGCGGCGAGAACGGCACCCCCGATCATGGCAGCAACGAGGCCCACGTGGAGTGCCTTGAATTTTTGGAGATGCTGGATAGCCATATCGCGACCATACATACCATACGTGCTACGAGATGCGTGATTTCGCCGTATCGAGATGATGATGACGTGGGCGATCAAGAAACCCGCACCTGCAAGGGTCACTAGCCCGTAGATGGTCTGGACGACTGCAAAAAACTCCCACGCCCCGAAGGCACGGGATTTTTCGATATACGGGTTATATATCGCGTAAGCGACGAGTACTATACCGATGGGAGCCAGGATTAGAACGGAAACGCGATGATCGCTCAAGAGATAAGCATAGGTACACCCAGCGCAGAATAACACGCCGAGCCCGAGCTCGTACCATGGCTCGATGGTGAAGATGGCGGGGTTCGCCCACATCATGCCAGCTAGTCCAAAGCACCAGGTGCCTCCGCAAATGCCGCACGTGATCGCGAGCAACCGAATGTAATAGGTCGTCCCGTAGGGAAATTTAAACAGAATTTTTTCCATAAAATCATATCGATCAGATCAGAATTAAGTATTAGTAACTCGGCAATCTGGCACCACCATTCGTTAAAAATTTAAAGAAAATGATACGCATGCGTCGCTATCGCTTCACCTCGTTACAAGATAAGTTATACGATGCTTGGTCACGCGAGCTTTAATGAAGCCATTCTTGCGAAAGCCTCTTAATCCTTTTCCCCTTGATCACCATATGAATCTCATCCCCGAAGCGCCCGGCCCGGCACCAAATTACTGGTGCACGTGGAATCTTCAAGAACACGTGGTGAACGAGAGCCAGGGCAAGGCCAATATCCGCAACATCCTTTCTGAAGATTTCCTCTTGGGTGATGATGGATGGGCGAAAAAAATGTTTCCCCTCGTACGCGGTGATTTATATTTATTGCTCGATGATGGTTGGGACATACCAAGAATCCCGGAGGGTGGGCCTGATGTGCAGAAACGCTACTTGCGCGATTATCTATCGTCGTTCATGCTCGATCCTAGCAAGTGGTCTCGGTTCCAGGGCGATCCAGCCGAGCGGCTCCTCGCGTTAAACAATGCCGTAAAGCAGGAAGGGTGGAAGGGCATCGGGCTCTGGGTTGCAGCCCAGGAAGCACGGCGGTTCAAGGGCAATGCTCCCGTGCTCCAATCGCGCTATTGGCGAGAACGGTTCCAATGGTCGAAGGCTGCTAATGTTATGTATTGGAAGGTCGATTGGGGCATGAAATGCATTTTCGGGCTCTTCCGAAAACATCTCACCCGGTTAGGGCACCAAATCGCCCCTGGCTTGCTCGTCGAGCATGCTCCCGTCTGGGGACCGTTCAATGACAAGGATCGGAGCGGGCGCGCGCCTCCCGGCTTCTTGAAACGATCCCGTGCCTTCCTGAAATTCAGCGACATTTACCGGCTGTATGACGTTTGCTTCGACCTGGGAACAGCATCCATGCTCGATAGATTAGTGGGCGTGCTCCGGCAAACAGTTAAAACTAGGAAACCAGAAAAAGCAAGACAAATCCTGCACGTTGAAGACGAGGTCTATATTGCTGCCGCGATGGGGTGCACGATGGGCATCATGCGGCATCCATTGCGGGGCATCCACACGAAGATGCAGGAATGCGTGCGCGCCGTGCGATGGGAACGGATCGCGCCACCATTCGGCGCTTCAGAAATGCCCGTCACCATTAGCGAGAAAATTCTCTTTGACACGTGGCATTTTGTCCCCGGATCGTTCTGGGACAAATCCGTGATCGATAAAACTATTCGCCAAGGTGCTCCCGCGATGATCACCCGCGGTCTCCCGCTTCCGATGATGCAAGATGCCGCTATCGTTGCCGATGATGATATCCCCTTCGTCATTGGTTCATTGAACCCCAATGGAGCAGTGTCAATCGCATCACTCGGCCGCACCCAAGAAGACAGGGGATATCACGCGCCCAGAGCAAAAATAAACTTGATACTTCCATCATGGCGTGATCCAATAGGTATCTTCGGGGAATTCGATCAACTGGTGCTGGAATTCCCTGGGCTCGGAGAATCACAAGTCTGGATGCAAGATCTTGGTACAGATAAAGCAGAAAATATCACGGATTATCTCGTGCAAGATCAAAATCAGTTGGTAATTCCGGGAGAAATTATTCGACGGATCGGAACGGAATCAAATCCCGAGAACGATCCATCAGGGCCTGGCGTTGTTGTAAAGATTGAGATGATATAGGCTTCAATTAATACCATCGTGCTCGGGGCACGTCGACGCATTACCTTGCTATAAAACTAGCTCTTACGAAGCAAAAAAGCAAATGTAAGAGAAAAGAGAAGCATCCGGGGAAAACGTGAAAGGTTTATCACGGGAACATTTCCTGTAAATCGCGGGTGATCTTCCGGATTTTCGCGGCCGGAAGGCTCTTGAAATCCACGCCGAACTCGTCGATGGGTTCGTCCCGGTGAAGCAAGCCAAGAATCAACATCAATGCATTCTTCACCACTGTCTTTGGATCAGTTATAGTCTCATCGTCGCCTTCAGCTTCAATCGAAGAGCAGACATCAACGATGATTTTCCCCAGCTTCTCGTAATCCACCTCGGTATCGGAAAACATGTTTAAAATGGAGGGGTAAATCATTTCTTCTAGAGCTTTTTTGGCGATCATGATTAGTTCATCCGTGTTCTTAATGCTGGATAATTCCTATAAACTTTACCCGCATTTCGTGAAAGGGGGTCATGAAACTAAATTTATAGGCGGTAATAAATTCCTATGAAAATTTTGTGCTCACGAATACTTGAGGATCGATATCACGAGGATAACATGACCTCGAATCGAAATCGATCCGATTTATAACCTTTCTTTTTGAAAATGGTGAAAAATGCACGATCTTTCTTGCGACGGAAAAGATCTTGATGCGTGGATGGGTTATGCTTCCTTGAAAATGATCACGGAAAGCATTTGATGTCGTGAAGTCACGATAACCATGTAGAAAGATGCAAATCTTGGCAGGAATTGAAAAATTGAAGATTTCATTCCGATTTGTATTCTCTCGGGAACTGGTCGAGAATATGCTTCACGGCGTCGTATTTCATCACGTTTCCCGAAAATTTCTCGTTGAACAGTCCTGTTTGGGATATCAACGGCGACATGGACATCTGGAACACGTGGGCTAGCTCAGGATCGCCTTCGTTCATGATGATGAACGTGAAATCGTCGGCTTGCATGATCCGGCGGTTTTCATCCGTTATTGGAAAGAAGTTCACGGTTAGCTGGCGTTCCCTGAAGGTCATGAAATCGGTAAATTTCAAGCTGAGATACATACAGCTCGTACCTTGCACCGCGGATTCATAACCCAGCGTTGATAATTGCGCGGAAATCAAGTTTTCGAGAATCGAACTCTTGTTATCGCTTTTCGTGACGTTTACCCGAAAATGCGATGTCATGTCCTCGTAAAATTCAGCAGCAATTGGCAATCCTTGAACCGATATTGCTGCAAAGAGCAAGATCATGCTCTTAACTTTCGCATCCGGTGCATCGAGCAAAAAGCCAGTCTCGACTTGCTCCATGAGCTTATGGGTGGTCATCACCTCGCGAAAGATGTTGTCGCACGTGCTGGTGAATTCGTCATCCTGGCCATCGATCTTCTCGATGAGTTTCGATTTAATCTTGACCTTATCGAGAACCTTGTCGATGAACAAGTCAAGCAATTGGTTCGCAAGTGGACGGCTTTTCAACTCGCTTTCCGGGTAATCCAAGCAGAAATGAATGACTAGCTCGTCTTTTTTCTCGGAAAACACCTTGGTTTTCACGAACATGACATGATTCTCGAGTTGGTCCACGGCTTGCGCGTTTTGCAAGAACGGAACGTGACCAATCTCCTCCAATCGACCATCCCGGATATTCTGGGCAAAGCTCGTGGCATATTTCACGAGAATCATATATCGGGAAATTTCCGACGAGGAAAACCAGAGCACGTGGTCCTTATTATCAGTAATTCCCAGCGCGGGCATCGAGACGTCCTTCGTGAAAATCGTTAGTTTTTAACGGCGTTTTACTCGGAATCAAGTCAATAAAATCTCGCGTTCAATTAAGCTCAATCGAAAATGAAGGATTGCACGAAAGCAAGCCAGATGGCAGTCCGGGGCGCGATCATTAGAAATTCAATTTCAAATCTCCGATGCCCGATTCGTCCTTTTTTGGCTTGTTATTTTCCTCGGCATCGGGAGCCTCGTGATCCTGGTTGTTATCCTCGCCGTCTTCAAAATTCTCGGCCATTTGATCGAACAAATCAAAGTTTCTCGGAAGCTTGTTTAACAAGTCAGAAACAAGCTCGAATTCATGGAGGTTACCTTTGAAAGGAATATGCACGTATCTTTCGAACATAGGCATGCAGCCAATCTTGAACCCTTCGATATCGTCGCGCTTACCCTGGTAACAGATTTCCAACGTGTATTGCGACTGATATCCTAACGGGAAAAAAGCGATCTTCAATTGCGTCGGCTCCATAGACTCGATGTGGGTAAATAAGATCGTGATTTCCGAGATGCGCGTGTTCGCCTTGATCAATGACGAATTGATGATGGCCGAAAATTGCGCCGAGATCAATGACCTGACAATCTCCTCCGGAGGGACATTTTCGTGACTTGGTACCTTGAACAATGACACGAGTTCCTTGCCGTATAGCATGTTTCGTACCGGAACGCCGCCCGTGGAAAGCCCGATGTAATGAATCCGAGTGAGTGCATATTCCTTTTCTTTCACCAAAAAAGCGTCATCCGATTCTTCCATGTCATGGATCAGGCTGATGCCCTGGTCAATCTTGTCGGCGATCCTGTGCATTTTTATCGTGAATTCATCCAGCTTGTCCTCATATAACTTCTCGATGCGCTTGATCGAGATCGTGTTCTCGATTTCCTTGGTGTAATTGTTGATGATTTGCTGCTGAAAATTCGGCAGAAGCTGGTCATCTGAGCCGGAAATAACGTACATGAGGCTTTGATCATTCACGATCCGGGTTTGGATCAAGGTCGTGTGCATCTTGCCGTCCAATTCATGCTTGATCTTGCAAAGACGTCCATCTTGGATGTTCATCGCGAAGGAATTGGCATAATTGACCACTTGAAGCATGGATTCAAACGCCGGACTGCTCGAAAAGATGATGTCCTGGTCAAATATGATACCATAATTTACCAGGTGCACGTCGACCGTGTTAATCGAGTCAGTTGGTTCAAAAACTGGTTCCTCGGCATTTGGAGTTTCCGGCGGTTTATCTTCCATTATTACGACCTTAGCGCTTGCATTGAGGTTTACGCGGAGTAAATAATAATTCTTCGATTTGACCACAAATGATGCTTTACTTTTGAGATATTGACTATTCTGGGTATTTGACCGCGATTACAACAAGAAAAAAGAGGCACGCCTAGAAAAAAAGGCATGATATTACAGATTAAAAGTGTAACGATGATTCAGCAAACCTTGACAATCCAATCAAAAGGATCGACTTTTTGACCATATTGAATGGCGACGAGCTCGTCATAGAGTTTTTGCGTGATCGGCCCAACCTGTCCATCGTTGATCACGATGCAATTATCCTTGTAGCACAATTCACCTACGGGCGTTACCACGGCGGCAGTACCCGTGCCGAATGCCTCGTTAAGTGTTCCATTCTCGGACGCGGTAATGACCTCGTCGATGGTGATCGGGCGTTCTTCAAGGCTCATGTCCCACGAATTCGCCATCTGGATGATCGAGTCCCGCGTGACCCCGGGCAGGATGCTTCCCGAGCTCAGCGGCGGCGTGATAATAGAGCCATCGATGACGAACATCATATTCATCGTACCTACTTCTTCAACATATTTCTTCTCGGCAGCATCGAGCCACAAGACTTGCGTGTAACCCATTCCATGCGCCTTTTCAGCTGCGAGTAATGATGCCGCATAATTCCCGCCTGCCTTGGTAAAGCCAACACCACCAGGTGCCGCGCGCACGTATTTCTCCTCGACGAGAATCTTGACAGGTGAAAACCCGGATGCATAATAAGGCCCTACTGGCGACAAGATGATATAAAACAAGTAATCCGTTGACGGCTGGACGCCGAGCTTAGCTTGCGTGCCGATGTACGTGGGGCGGATGTAGAGCGAAGTCATGGGTGAATGAGGCACCCAATCCTTTTCGACCTCTACTAATTGCTTGATCGCATCAAGCACGAACTCTTTATCGATGAGCGGCATAACAAGGCGTTCAGCCGACCCGTTCAGCCTGTCCAGGTTTTTCAAAGGCCGAAACATATTTATTGATCCATCTTCCCACCGGTAGGCCTTGAGACCCTCGAACACTTCCTGGCCGTAATGGAACACGATTGCCGCGGGGTCGAGCGAGATAGGTCCGTAGGGGTGAATCTTCGCGTCGTGCCAGCCATTTTCCTCTGAATATTTCATCGAAAACATGTGATCCGTGAAAATCTTGCCGAATTCGAGCGTGGATTCGTCTTCTGGTAACTTACCTAGCTCGCTTTCCGGTTTCAACTCTTTTTCAATTTCCATGTTTTAATCATCCAGAATGATTCGATTTTGTAAATCTCGACAATATCGAATAAAAGGTTTCACTAAAAACCTTGGTTCATGACGCCCGAATTCCGAGATAAACCTCAAATAATTGTCATGTCGAACATGTATTATGAAGCCACTATCCGCTAAATTGGCCGGCGTCCCCAAGTCGAGTATACGGAAGATGTTCGACATGCTCGGGCCCCGGACGGACTTGATCTCGCTCGGGATTGGCCAACCAGATTTCAAGACCCCGCAACCCGTCATTGATGCGACTATCGCGGCGCTCCAAGAAGGAAAAGGATCGATCTACGCGCCGACGACGGGCATTCTACGATTGAAACAAGTGTTGGCTGAGAAATTGAAAAAGGAGAATGGTATTGATGTGGAAGTTGCAAATATCATGATCACGAATGGCGGTAGTGGCTCGATAGCCCTCGCGTTTGGAGCGCTGTTCAATCCTGGCGACGAGCTCTTGATGTTCTCGCCAAACTTCTTGTCGTATTATTACGTTGCTAGATATGTCGATGCCAAGGTCATCGAAACGCCTCGGCGTTCCGACTTTGGACCGGATATCGATCAGCTCGCGAAGCGCGTCACGTCCAAGACCAAGGCCATCTTGATCAACTCGCCCAACAACCCAACGGGCTACACATACACGAGACAGGAAATCGAAGACGTCGCAGCCATATGCATGGAGCATGACTTGTATCTCATCAGCGATGAGGTTTACGAGAAAATGCTCTACGACGGGAACGAGCACGTGAGCCCGGCGTCGCTCGAAGGCATGGCAGAGCGCGTCGTGACCCTCAACGCGGCCTCCAAGACGTTGTCACTGACCGGCTTTCGCATCGGGTACTTGTGCGCGCCGGAACCCATGCTGCCGCTCATGGAAAATTATATCCAGTACACGGCAGCCGGAGCAAACCACCCGTGCCAGTATGGTGTCCTCGCCGGGATGGAGTACGTGCTCGAGAACCCTGCATATCTCGACGAGATCATCGCTGCATACCAGCACAAGCGAGACACGTGTTACACGAGGCTCAACGAGATGGGCTTGTCATGCAACAAGCCAGGTGGAGCCTTCTACATCATGCCCGACATTTCAGTTAGTGGCATGGATGGCGACACGTTCGCCCAGGAGCTCGTTGAAAAAAAAGGCGTGGCCGTCGTGACTGGAAGCGCCTTTGGCCAATATTCGAAGAATCACGTGCGCATCTCGTACGCTCTCGACGACCAGCTACTTAGCGATGCTTTGGACCGCATGGAGCAATTCGTGCAACATCTATAGAAAGCCGCATAATCTTTATCAACCCATATTTTCCCCGTGTGCGTCGTGAATGGCTATCCCCAACGCATCACGTGCCCGTCGGATGACAAGGAATAAAACACGCCACGTGCAGGATCGTGCACGAGTTGCTCTACCGTTCGCTCGTGAGCCTTGATGCTCGCGACCTGGTTGAACACGAGTGAAGCAAGATCGAGGTTCCACGAGGCGATCGTGCCATCACCCCCCGCGGTAAGTACCACGTGCGAATCCTCGCCAGCGCCCTGTGTTTCGAGCACGAGGGCACCGAGCACCTTGCCTTGCCCCGCTTGAATTTCGAGCAAGGGCTTGTCATTCCCGATTTGCCAGAGTCGCATGAAATCATCATTACCCGAGGAAATGAAAAACTCGTTACTAACTGGCTCGAGACAAAAAACGGGACCATCGTGTGCCGGCATGGAATGCACGAGCTCCCATTCATCGATGCTGAACATCGCGATCGTCCCGTTCACGTTCCCGGACACGAGGATTGAACTCCCATTCTCTTTGAATGGCAAGAGTGCTAGAACGCCGTGTTTTGGTGACTTGATTTCGCGCACGAGATTAAGGGTGAATGGATCCCAGCCACGAATCCAGCCGTCAATACCACCAGTGAAGAGCTCAGCATCATCATCATCACCGAAGCATGCGGCATAGATGCCTTTGCCGTGGGCGTTGGTAACTTGCTTTGCAGGAAGTTTCTCGCCAAGATTCCACGCATGGATGGCGCCTTCATCCGAGAAGGCAAGCAAAAGGTCGTTACCTGGTGCAAACAGCATTTTTTCCACGCTTGAAGGACACGCGACGGACCACGAGGACATAATCGATGCGGATGAGGACCACGTGAAGATTCGCCCGTCCTCCCCTGAGACCGCAAGAATTTTTCCATCATGTGATATGGCCATGCAAAACATGCGATGCCCTGGGGATTGTTTTCGTTTCGGGAGCACATCGCTTCCTGCCGTGCTGAATGGGAGCTGGCTTGTACCAGAGTTACTCGTTTTCTGCGGTTGCACGGCTCGTCGTGTCTTGAAAACGCACCGGCTGAAAATAAGTTTCGTCGTTTTTCGCCATGTTGGCAAAAAGGATCCATTGCATGACAAACACGTGCCAGCGATCGGATGCACGAACCCTGCAGCATCACCGTTTCAAGGTTTCTCGATCGGTATCTCGATCCACGACATTGCTCTGATCACGCGTCCTTGTCCTTCATCACTCTTGCTTTCCCCGGCATCCACCGCCGGTTTCTTGCGAATCTCGCGCTGGATGACCGGGATTTCAACTGCTTGCTCGGTTCCAATCGACACGTTCCCTATCGTGAGCCCTTGGAAAGCCTCGATCGTTTGCAAGGCAAGTTTTACCCCAAGTGCAATTGCCTTACCCCATGCCTTGATGATGATCCGGTCTTTCTTTTCGATATTTTCCTTGATCTGGTCAATGAATTTCACGTTTTTCCCGATGTTGATGACCACGTACTCGTCACCAAGCTCATCGCCGAGATTTTCGACCAGAACCAAGATGGATTTCCCCTCACTTGTATCGGTAGTACATCTATCGATTATTCCAGATCGATCTTATATATTTATTTTTCACGCGATTTCGTGCACCAACTAGTCTTATCAAAAAAATTTTCTTGTAAGATGAAAAATAATTGCACGAAACGTGCAAATATCTTCTATTTGCGTGAATGAAGGTTACTAAACAGTTCGAGTTTAATTGGGCAAAGTTGTCACGCTTAGACAAGCCTAAGTATGGATAAACCAGGCCTTGATGTCCAAGTTCGTCCAAGCTTGAAAAAACGATTAAAAAACGAGCAAGGGTCAAACCATTTTATTTGGCATCGGCTACGTCATTGCGCTCGCATTTTGTTAGTTCCTTTCATTCTTTCGATCAAACTTCGCTAGATCCTGGTTCTGATTTTTCATTTTCTGCAATTTCAAGGAGTGCTTCAACGAGAGGGCGCATTTGTTCGAGCAACGCCGGGTTTTTCTTGAAAAAATAGAGGCACGTCGAGGGATCGCGGGAATCGAGGCGTGCCTCGCGGGCACTCGTACTTCCCGGATCAAGGCAAAAAATGGCATCGACACGGCCATCGCTCTCGTGCATGCGTTTCACGACACTCCAGTGGGAGCCTTGCCACGCGAGGATCCCGCATTCATCAAAATTTGATGTCATGAAATGCCATGCATCAGCCTGCACGGCTTTGCCGGTTGAATCTCCCGCTGGAACACTTCGTGCCCGTGAATTTCGTCCAATAAACCCGAAAACGACCGATCCCGTTCCATCACGCGATCCAGGAAATGGTAACGACTGAAAACCGAACGCTGCGAGCAAGAGCTTCAATTCCACGTTCGATTTCATTACCGTAGTATAGGTCTCGATTAATTTGCAAGGCAAGTTGCGGTTATCCACGTAATCATCCATGATGGATGCCATCGATGTGTCTTTCTTGGATTTCATGCACAATCGCGCGCGCATCTCGTGAAGAATGACGGCCTGGATATCCTCGTAGATTTGGCGGTTATGTTTCGTGAGCATCGAGCCGATACCATCCGAAATGGCCATTTTTAACAAAATATATGCCGCACCGAGCTGGTGCCTCGTGGTTTCGGTCCCAAGCAATATCTTCATGCCGCGGCAGGATGTTAAGATATTCACGCTCGCTAATTCAAGCAATTTTAAGGTTTCGGCATTTTCGCGTGGTTGAGCGATCATCAAGGCGGAGGCGAGGCCGCATGCCGATCGCATCTGGTGATAGTGAACCATGCCATCGTGCACATGAACTCGGGATGTCATATTGTCCTCTTGCCGCCACTTACGAATGCATGAGATCAGAGAGCAAATGTTACAATTTATATTCTACATAAAAAAACCGCAAGGTGATGATTAGGGACGAGCTTTAAACGTGATGATGAAAAGTGCTTGAAATAATTAAAAAATAGTGGAAATAAAGAGAAACACGCTTTAAATTTTGCTTTTACCCATGTGACGGAGTCCATATTTCAAGCCAAGCGGGTTTTTCTTCTTTAAATTGTACAGCAATGCCACAACAACGACAGCACCGGCCGCAACCGCCACGATCACGAGGATCAACGTCCAGTTAATAGGTTGACCGTTCGAGACGAGACCTACGGTCAATATCGGTGTATTGTACTGGGTTAATTCGGTGCAAATCGTCTGATTGATATCTTGGGCGAGTGTACCTGTCCTCGATGGATTGATCCAGAGCCAGAAGGATTGCGCGAACACGCCAAATTCTAAAGCGTATTCTCCAGTGATGCCGAGGTCACGCGTCTGGTCAAGATAGGGCGTCGGATTACCGATTAGATTTTGCCACTGTATTTGCTGATTGTAGAATAGTGAATTCGCCGGCGACCAAGTACCGTTGTATATGACACTAATGCCGTTATTGTAGGCCTCTGCAGGTAATCCCGCGGTACTTCCCGAGAGACTATTTGCGTTATTGAAATAAGCAATGAGTTGCGTCCAATTGTACGCTCCTGCATTCGAGACCTTGTAAATGATGCCAAAATCATATTGCCGGGAATTGAAGTTCATTACTCTCGATGTAAACGCTGCGGGAGCGTTGAAATTAACCCCGAAATCCAGGTATTTTTTCGAGCGGAAAGTGTTTGCGAGATTCGTGTACGAATGGAACATCGGGTTTGACGTGATGGGATAATTCAGGAACAACACATGATTCTTATAATTCAGCATGGCCATACTCAGGATGATCGAACCTGTATGAGCGACATGCGGTGTCGCCGTGACATCCATCCATTTATCCAGATCGACTATCAGGTAATAATCCCCAGGGAAAAGCGTCCATATGGAAGAATTTTCCATAGTAGAATGCAAACTGGCATGAACTGTAAGACCCGTGAACGACGTGCCTCCAGATGCGTAATTTCGGATGCCTGGATACTCGGAATAGTATCCATTCGGTCCTATCAAGTTAAAATCTAAGTTACCTTTCCACGTGTCGGGCGTGTTGAAATCAGGATTCGCGTCGTACCTAATCTGGAATTTAAATTGCACGAATGATGTATCCGTCAAGCTGAACTTGAACACTTCGGGTTGCTTCGCACCAGTGTTCTTGCCAAGATCCGGAAACGTGAAATTCTGAAAACTCGTGGCTGGATTGAAAATCCCCCAATTACTGTTTCCCGTAGCATTATAATTGCCTAACCAAGGCGTAAAGAAGTTTTCCGTAACTGGGTTGTCGTATTTCATTGTCTGAATCGTGACTTGTGCTTGCCTATTTCCACCAAAGTTACTGATCCGCAAGTAATAATCGCCAGAGAAGAGAAAATATATCCTATCTGCGGTTTCTGTCCCATTTGTAACATCGTTGTAAAAATTATTATCAAGTGCCATCAAGAAGGAACCCCGGATCTTCATTTGGAGGTTGGAAATTGTTACTGCGGGAGATGTCGTGGGTTGTGTGATCTTGATCCGTAGCAACATCGTCGACGGAACCGAGAAGGAAAGGGAACTATACGAATACGCATCTATAAACAGGTTTGTTGCGTCTTGTGGTATCGATATACCTTGACTCGATTGCTGCTCGAACAGAATGCGATACGTTTGTAGATTAGTAGTTTGCCATCCAACCTCGATGGCAATGAGCATGACCTTGCCCGAAGCATAAGCCATGTCTGATGATCTGCCTATCGGGTTAGTAGCGGGATTAGTTAATGTATACGCGGTAGAACCTGGAATTGCAACAAACATGTCTGAAATCGCGGTTTGCTGGGACAGCGTATAAGCATAGATATCGCCGCAGCTCACATCTAGCGAGAAAGCTTTGTAGTCAAACGACCTGTGTAAATACTGGTCTGGTGTCCCGAACGGGTCATCCCCGTACGTTTGCATACTATTTGGCGAGACATCCGTGTTTGGAATACTATGTAATTCCAGTTGGGCTTCTGTATCTGCAGGGGTCTGGAGTGCTATCGAGAACAAGTGGGTTCCATCAACCTTGGCGACAAAGACATAATAATATACTGTACTGGTTCCAATCTGTTTCAAGGTGGAAACCGGGAAACTATTCCCATTTGGATCAAGGGTAGTGACACTTGCGATCCTTGAATTGAAAGTGCCGACGAGGTTGGTAATCATCAAAATATACGCGGTATCAGCGGCTAAGCTGAGCTCGAGATTCAGCACGCTCAATGTATTGTTAACCGTGATGGTTTTTTGATCGCCGTCGCTGAGTGTTTCTCGCATTTGTTCGAACGTGACATTATATGTACCGAAATTTGCCGAATCATTGTATACCATTAACCATCGGGCATACGTCGTCGGATTCCATGGATTTAATCCATTTATTGTTCCGAGTGATCCTGGGTAGTTAGCAGCGTTGGCGACATCCAATGTAGATACTTGGTTGCCGTAACTATCAACGATTGTAAATCGCCCAGTCGTGTCGCTCCTGGCTTGAACGTTATAAACATCATTGATTGCCGCGATCGCCCCGACCTTGAAAGTATCAGAGCTCGAAGTCGTTAGATTTAGCGCGCCTGGGGCCATTACATACGTGCTAGCCACGGGACAAACCGCGAACGAGGCAATCATGAGTGTTAATAACGATGTAATTCCGAAAATGCTCATCTTATTACTTTTCATATAATATTCAGCTCCAATTTCATGCTCCTATTCGTGAGAAGGATTTATCCTTCCTACCATTAGAATCTGCGACACCACTATATAAAATTAATCAAGCCATGAAACTATAACAAGCATTAAGTTGGCAAACGCAAAAAAAGATACATTTTATCACTAATAATACCATTCAAACGCATGGACTTGCACGTAATCACATTCTGGCCTAGGAATTGACTTAATCTTGATGCAAATAAATTGTGAACCTTGCCGATATTAGTTCCATTTCATGCTCTTTTGGACTAAAGGATCAGTACATCCAACCTTAAAAATCGGCAAAAGTCATATTTAAAACTACTTCAATCGCGTCCAAGATCCATCATAATAGATTGAATCACGTGAAATTCTTCAAAAAAATGCACAAGTGGCAAGGAATCCGCTAAGAAAACAACCTTCGATTAATCAGGGAAAAAAGCACGAAGATCGACCAAGGAAAATTCCTCTATTCAGGAACCAAAGGCTCGAAACAAACCGGGCATCTTGATGGGACAGCTTGCGATGAAAATAATTCATCTTGTGTCATTTTCGTTTTACCAAAACATTTTGGACACGAGAGCTCTATGACCAAGGCTTGGTGGCATTTTTTGCAGAAATAGACGAGGCCATCGTTCATGCCAGATGCTTGAATCCGGGTCCCGCATCCCGCGCACGATAACATGACCTGTGCAGCAGGTATAGTAACCACGTTTTTCTCGAATTCTGCCCGCCCGACATGAAAGACCTTTCCTTCCAAGAGCGGTGAACTCGTGGCTTGCGACGTTACCACGGGAGCATCCGTCTCGGGCTTAATTTGTGCCGCCTCGGCCGTCACCTGCTCAGCGTGTTTTTCCATAACTTGTTCCATTTTATGCTCCGTGGGGCTAGTAGATGCAGGATTTGTTTCGGGCGCAAAGCTCGCTTTGACGTTGGGCTTGGCTATGCGGATGCCATCTTGAGTACTTTCGCTGCTGCCTTGTTCGCCTTCGTGTGATGAAGGGTTTGCTGTATCTTCCTGCGCCGTGTATTGCAAGATGTCAAATCTCGCGAGCCGCGCCCATTTTGGCGTGCCAGGAAGGATCACGTTGCTGGGGGGCGCTTGAGCTTGCACGGGATGGGTAGTGACCGCCGGTGGCGATGAGATTGACCGCGTTGAAGGCACTGCCTGCAAGGGTTGCTGCACGAAGGCGGAGCGTGGTAGCATACCCATTACCGGTACCATGTTACTCCCTGATGATGGCGTGTGGCTTGCCATTGGATGAATGGCAATTGGCGGCTTTTTCATCCGGATATTATGTGCCATTGCTGGTATGAAGATGGAAAGAAACGCGCCGGCAGAAATCAGCACGATCGCAAGCGTAGGACCTGGATCCGTGATGATAGACGCTGCTTGCACAACGAGCAACGTGCTATTGCTTTGTATGTCGGAGCCGCGTTCATCGTAGCAATATACATGATACCAATGCGAACCTTGTGCAATGCTCGTCGTGACCGTGTATATGCAACCGTCTGTGTAGTAATAGTCTTGGGGATTTTGTTTTGTCATGGAATACACGTTGCTATCAACTGCTAACATTACGCCAATTGAAGGCGCGTTATCGTTAGCATCGGCATATTGCACCGAGAACGTGAATTGCGTGTTGGTATCGCCCGATGATGGCGAGACTGAGATAAATGATAGCGTTACCGGGGAAACGATTGGTCCCGTTACCGTGCCAGTTTGGATATTCAAACCGCTGGCTTGTGCGAAGCAAGCAAACCAGTAATTGCTATATCCCCCTGGCAATTGTATCGTGCAAGAATAGACGCATCCATCCGAGTACGTGAAGTCGTGGGGATCAGCTTGCATGTTATAAGCCCAGTTGGAATTGATTTCAACTTGCACGTAGTTCGGGGCGGTGTTGTAGGGGTTCGTATATATGACTGTAAACGTGAAATAGGTCGTCTGGCTTCCGATGGACGGAGACACGGTTGGATTCGTGAGCGTCGGATTTGAGGATGTCTCGTGGATCAAGGATGATCGGGTCGAATTGCCATTTTCATTGAATCCTGTCGTGCATGTCGTGCCATCCGCGACATGACCATTAATACCAGCAAGCGCCTGAATTGTGTTCGAGCATTTCGAAGTGTGATTTAACGTTGAAAGCGATGAAGCACCGAGATTGGCCACGCAGCAAGCTATCGTGATAACTGCAGCCACGATCAGGAATTTAATCGATCCTCGTTTCAACACCATCATCGCGTTTCACTTTTTCCCGATCAATATCACCAATGGATGATATAAGTACTCTATAGGTCACTTGATCCTTTTTGTGTAAATTATCGCGTACATGACTATTTAGATTATCGTCACGATGTCGTGCTTTTTCTCTTCCAAAAGCCAGGAAAATGATGCTAAAAGAAGGTAAATAATCACTTGTTTCCAAATCAATTAAAAAAACTGGCAAGCGTTCACACGATTCTCGCATGACCACTTATCTTTTTATTTTGCCAATTGTACCTGCGAATCGTTTTCTGCTTGCCGAACCCGCATGCAGCGCATATCTTGTGCCGAAAATGATATGCATTTCGTCCGCAGCGTCGGCAGCGCATGTGAGTCTTTCCGTTATGCAATCCCTTTGCTGGCGTTCCCTTGCCCATGTTTCATCATTCCTCTTGTTTTTCCACGAGGTCTTCCGAGTTAACGAGCAAGACGGAATCTCCTCGCAGCACGATCGTGCCGAGCGTCTCGATCTCGAACGTGTGCGGGTTCGTCGTTACCGCATTGTCAATGTGAAGGTTCAAGTGCTGGTCAAACCCGCGGAGAATGCCATTTATTTCCAGGTTGCGCTTGAGCACGACGAGCACTTTTTTACCCAATGCCCGCTTCAAGACCTTCACGAGGGATGCTTGCTGTGCTTGTTGCGGTGAACTCGACATTATACAATCGACACGTCGTTGGTGATTGAGTAGAAAAAAGGTTTCTACCATTTTAACCTTTGTTTCGACGCAAATGCGCGGGCAAATAACATGGATCGGGGCAAATGTATCCATTGCAGCTCCATGTTACTTGGCATTGTTCAAGATTTCGAGCACCTTCTGGCAAACAAGCTCGGCCGAGAAGTCTGGTATGTTTATTTCAGCCCGACGACCGCGATTTTGCAAGTTATGCACTCGCTCGTGAATGAGATGGGATTGATTCAATTTTTGGATGTATTTCCTGAAGACGGAGATGACGTGCGAATCCTCGATGCAGGCCTGTTGCTCCTCGCAAACGATTTGATATTCTGCAAAAGCCTCGTCCGTGGTGGCATATTGGATATTTTGCTTGCTTTTTTCTTCAAGGACACGGGCAATGGCAAGGAGCGCGAGCAACTCGTGTTGTTTCAAATCCTTCAGGATCGGATCACGAAACTCGGTGGACACGTATTGGGCAGCGTTCCGTATCATTTCTGGCAAGATCTCGGGAGCATCTAGCTGCGAGGCCATTTTTCCAGCGTGATGCATGAGCTCGATGCCGTAATACACGTTTCCTGATAATTCACTCATCTCCGCTATCACTTCCACGTTATCATCCGAGAGCACGCCTTCATTGAATGCCAGGTCTCGCCGGTACGCGAAAATATCGAACAGTTGTTCGAACGTGTATTTCGGGAGATCGATGATGCTTTGCAGGCGCTGCACGATCCTGGGCTCGGCGGAAAAGATCGCCTCCCAATCTCCCGTTCGGGCAATCAAGATCGTTGAAAAATATTCCTTTGTCTCCCCTGGTATCTTGAATTCCTCGTTGATCGATAGAATCCGGACGATTTCATCAGGTTTGAGGTTCTGGATTTCATCGATGATGAAGAGCAATTTCTTGTTGTCTCGCTGGAGATTTTGAATAAGATATGCAATGAGCTCTGATATCGAGAAACCTTTACCAGATATGAAATAATTTGCGGGCAGATATTCTCGCATCATGGCCCCAAAGGTCCTATATTGAAAACACGTGTAATATCGCGTGTCAAACGTGATGCTTAGATCCGCAGCAACTTTAACGAGCTTTTTTTGCGTGTATCGGGCGACGGCTGTCTTACCAAACCCACCTTGGCCACGCAATGCGATGTTAATCCCCCGGTCCTCCTTGAACACGGCTTTAAAATCCGAGGCGATTTTGTTTAGTGCCGCATCACGATGGCGAATTTCTTCAGGTATATACGTCCGATCGAGCGTAGATTCTCCATTTCGTTTGAAAACGTGATCGTTGAGGATGCCCCGTTTCAACTCGTCCTCGAAATCCATAATCAATTGCACCTCACGATTCGTTTTCGCTTCGATTCTTGGTTAGAAAAGGTCGTGCAATACTTTTATTTTTTGTAACGAGTCCCGAGATGTATCACGAGTTTGATGATATTAAGGGATTGATGTTTTTTTCAATGACAAAAAGATCTTTCCTTGAATTCAAGCCACCATGACCCCGTTATTCCACGATTGACACGAACACGAAGCTACATGAATCTTGAAAGCACGGTACCGATGTTGCTCAGCATCATGCTTGCCGTGATGAATGGTCCACCTTGTTGCTGCTCGACGAGCTGTCCTATGAGCCCGTTGACGTGAATCGCCGCGCATGCAACCGCGAACATCCGTTCTGGCGAGGTTCCGAACAACGCGGCTAGTGCAGCTGTGATACCAGCGAGAACGTCCCCGGTCCCGCCAACAGTCATTGCCGGGGTGTGAGCGAGGTTGATCTTGCACTGGTTGCTGTTCATGACGATGTCCTCGGGGCCCTTCATGAGAACCTGGCATTTGCATTGCCTCGTGAATTCGAACGCTGCATCGAGCTTGCCATCCAGAGTTTTCAACCGGTCGGTGCTGATACCCGAGACGATAGAAAACTCGCCGGCGTGGGGCGTGATGATGACATTCGGGTTATCGATGACATCCAGGTTATTCGCGAGAGCTTTCAAGCCGTCCGCATCCAGCACGAGCTTTTTTCCTGCCCGGACGACGAGATCGCAGAGCATCACGGCCGCGTTCGCAGTCCGCGAATCCCTGCCCATCCCGGGACCTATCAGCACAGTATCTGCCCACCCGATACGGGGTTCGAACCCCGGTATATGGTCGTCGGTGAGGATCGGGCCTTCAAGCCCCGTGACGATCAAATCCGTCGATGCTGCTCGCGCCACGGATTGGTGCGTTTCGGGCATACACAGGTTCACGAGATCGACCCCGCACCGTGTTGCAGCGATTGCTGACAAGATCGGTGCTCCAGAATATTGTTCGCTCCCACCAATTACGAGCACCTTCCCGTTCATACCCTTGAACGACCGCGCGTCACGATGTTTCTTCAGTAGCAGTTTCACGTCTCCCTTTCCGATAAGCCAATCTGCTTCGGGTGGAATCCCGATAGGAACCACGTCAACTTGTCCCGTAATAGCTTCCTTATCGACAAGGCCGCTTTTTTGCAAATGGAAAGTGATGGTACGGGTAGCCTTGACCGTCGGGTTACCCTCGGTTCCGTCATCCATATTAAAGCCCGATGGAACATCCACGGCGATGACGGGACACCCTGCTTGTTCCGACGCCGAGTTGATGGCTCGAATGGCGGATGCAACCGGTTCCCGAACGTCACCCTTGATGCCGGCCCCGAGCAGTGCATCGATGATGATCGAATCCGCGTCAATCCCGAAATCCTTCGACCATTGCGAGGAATCTTTCAAGATCTCGGTCGTGATGGAATAACCTTGCTTTCGAACGATGTTCCAATTCGATACGGCTTCTGGCGTCGAGATCTGTGCAGGATCGCCTGCCACGTAAACACGAACGGTTCGAGCGTCATGAGCAAGATGGCGGGCAATGACGAAGCCATCCCCACCATTATTTCCCAGGCCACAGAAGACGTGAACATCCTTCTCGTTGATTGGTCCATGCTGGGCAATGATAATACTTGCAATGGCAGCGCCAGCATTTTCCATGAGCTTATCCCGTGGAATGCCCAATCCTTCGGAATTTTCATCTAACACGAACATGTCATCGGACGACATGGTGATTTTTGGGGAAAACCGGTTCATGAACGGTAGAAGATTCATGCTTTGCACCTCGTATCGAGGATCATTTGTTATTGTTTAATAACATAGGTGCAATGAAAAAAGAAGTCTTGTTCGAAAGAGTAGCGCAGTTATTCACGCGTCCGGATCCGCGGATTCGCCTTTTTTCTTTTCCTTAGGGGGCAATTTCATGTAATACGACGGGTGGAATTCATGCGCCTCGTCCCGCTTGCCCTGCTCTTTGTCATAATTTCTTTTCTTGATCATGGCAAGTTTTTTCAGCATACCTATGCCTGGCTCGACTTCATCTAGCTGCTTTTTTTCTATGAGACCCGCGTCCACGGCTGCATCGAATAGAGCTTTCCCGGTTGGTGTTCGGACAAGCACGGAATTCCAACCATCGGGCGACCCGATCGAACCAACCGAGATGTCAGCCAGTTCCGACGAGAGATCGTGGCAACAGTGGCAGCTCAAGCGTGCAAGCCTCGTCACTTCTTTCATGCTCTCGGACTTTTGCTCCCCATCCGCCGTGAACGCGATGAACTGGCCTTCCTTTATATTCATTTTCGTGACTTGATCCAGCGACGTACCGAACGTATCCTCGCACAACATCTTCACGGATGCATGGGTGAACGATTCCATGCAGAATATCCCGATGCGATACTTGATGTTCGACGTGCCCACCATCCCTACCGGATAGATGTCGATTTTTTTCAAGGCCTGCATCATGCACGGTGTGCCGACCACGGCGATGGACGGCACGTCTTTCAATGCTTGCAAGAGGCCAAGTGAGGGGGTGTTGACGTATTTCGTTCCTGCAACGCTCACGATGTCCTCGACCGACCGCAATATTCGTGGTTCGGGTTTCCATGGCATACCCTCCTTGATGCCAGCGCCAATCGCCGCGCTGATCTCGTTCGCTTGGAATGCTTGGACGAGCAAGCTTGATGAGATGCCGCCATCTTGCGCGACCTTGGCAATGTCCCCGTCTAAAGTTCTCGCCGACCATGCTTCGATGTAATTTCCCGCCTTGAGCTCGTCGGCAGTGAACGCGTCGTTTTTTGTAGCCCATTCCATGACTTTCTTGGGTAAAAACGATCGCGGGCACGCCGTATAACAAAGCCCGCACCGGATGCACTTGTCCATATCGATACTGACATTGCCATCATCGACGGCGATACAACCCACCGGACATACCGCTTGGCAGGTGCCGCAGCCGCTGCATGCCAATCCGTCGTGAACAATCTTGACGGGAACATACACGGGTTGGACCAACGCAGGATCCGAGGTCATGAACTTGAACGTGCAAGTCTCGGGGGATTCAACGTTGCATGACAAGAAACCCTCGACCGCCAGTTGAAACGCAGCAGCGATGATTTCGCTTGCTTGCATGCCGAATGGCTCGATCATGGATACCATGGTCTCAAGGGTGATTTCACCTTCGGCACGTTCCATCTCGCGCAAGATGATCGCCTTGCGCAATTCTTCCTTGAGCAGCACGTGCAATGCTGCCTGGTACTCGTCCTTGGTGATGACACCAGCTTTTTCTATATCAGCCTGGGCGTCGATCAAGCATCGGAGGCGAAACGATCGCGCCGCGTGGACGAGCAATGGCAATTGATTGACTTGACCAGTGTCCATATCTTGAATGTTCGTCGAGTCCATGCCACTCATTTTTCCGATTTCGAGCTTTCTTTTTGATCCCGTCGCTCGCGGCGACGGGCCATCATTTTTTCCCTCCACTTTTGGGAAAAAACTCACATGGCAAGGGATCTTTCATGAGATCGTTATTGATAATCCCCGGTTTTTATCATGTTTCAAGGGATTGACGGGAAGGGCTTCGATGCGCGACACGAGATCTGTGACCGCATGCAAGTATCGATCGATTTCAGCTGCCGACATGAAATAAATGCCCACGCGATCGGAGTTGAATCCCGATTCAGCGAGCATGAACTTCACGGCATTCACGTGCCTCTCGGCGGCGTAATTGCCGGTTTCGAAGTCGCATTCACCCTTGTGACAGGCAAAGATGCCAACGCCATCAGCCCCGTCACGCAGGGCTTGCATGATATCGCCAGCATCGACCCGTCCCGTGCATTTTACCCTGACAAGATAAATTTCGGGGGAATATTGGTTCCGGGAGACGCCGACTAGATCTCCTGCCGAATAACCTCATTTCTCGCAGCAGAAGATGATGACCTTGCGGCCATCGCTCTCGGTTTGCCCGGATTCTTCGTTTTCCATGTTGATCATGCTACATGGTGGTAAAATAATGCATCCGATTTGCCGCATCGCAAATTCTTGGCCCGGTTCTAGGATTTTTAATCGGGCTGCATCGAAGTGGATGCATCGATGTTTTCTTGCACGACTTGCGGAGCCTTGCTAGAATCTTTCAAGATCGCGTAGACCTTGCCGCCAAGCTGGTCATCGCGGTAATAACGCAAGACGATCGCTTTTGCCGGGCACGATGACACGCAAATCCCGCAACCCTTGCAGTTGAGATCGTTGACTTCCGCGACGTTGGTTTCTGGATTCACGATTATCGCATCGTAATTACACGATTTCTCGCAGCGATGGCATGCAACGCATCGCTCGGTATCGACGATGGCCGTGATGAGCTCCTTGGCAAATACGTCCGAGGAAACGATGGCGGATGCATCTGCTGCAGCTGCCAGTGCGGAAGAGACCGAGTACGGAATATTCTTTGGTCCCGCGGCGCAACCCGCGATAAAGATGCCCGCGCTTTTTGTTTCCTGGGGACTCAAGCACTGGTGAATCTCCTTCAAGAACCCACCTGGTGACTTGTCCATGCCGAGTACGGATGCGATCTCGCGCGTTCCCGCGGATGGTTCCATGCCCGCGGAGAGGACAAGTATATCGACTGCGACTTCTTGCACGGTACCTTCCAGCGTGTTTTCGTAGGTTAACAGGATGTTCCCCGTCATTGGATCCTCTTTCACGTCTCCCGGAATCCCGCGGATGAAGATAACGCCTTTTTCCCGGATGCGGCGATAATATTCCTCGTTTTGCTTGTCCCAGCATCGCATATCCATGTAAAAGATCATGACATCCGCACCATCGATCTCTTGCTTGATCAACTGGGCGTTCTTGAGTGCCAGGTTGCAACAGACCGATGAACAATAGGCGTTGGCATTCTCGTGCATGCTGCGCGAACCCACGCACTGGATCATTGCAATGCGGCTTGGGGTTTTCTTGTCCGAAATCCGGAGCACGTGACCGTGGGTTGAACCAACCGGCGAGAGCATGCGTTCGAGCTCCATTTGCGTGATAACATTCTGGTATCGACCATACCCGAAAGTGCCATATTTCTGCACGGGATATTCATCCCACCCGGTCGCGACGATGATCGCGCCAACCGTCACGGTATCGAACGATTCCTGCTCGTCGTGATCGATCGCGCCGCGCTGGCAAGTCTTCTGGCACAACCCGCAATTCATGCACGCATCCTTGTCGATCACCGCGATTTTTGGAACAGCCTGTGCGAAAGGTATGTAAATCGCCTTACGCATCCCTATGCCGCGGTTAAACTCGTCGGGTACCTCGACCGGGCATTTCGCGATGCAAGAACCGCAACCCGTGCACAATTTCGGGTTCACGTGCCGCGGCTTTTGCTTGATCTTGACCGAATAATTGCCCGTGATGCCGTCAACCTCGACGACTTCGGCGTATGTGTGGAGCTTGATGTTCGGGTGCTTGGAAGCCTTGACCATGATCGGCGCGACGATTCAAATCGCGCAATCATCCGTCGAAAATACGCGATCGAGTTGGGCCATGCGACCGCCGATTGTAGGTTCTTTCTCGACGAGATGCACGCTGATTCCATGGTTTGCCAGGTTAATTGCAGCATTCATGCCAGCAATCCCGGCGCCGACAACGAGCACGGATCTCGTGACCTGCACTTCCTTTCGCGGCACGTCTTCCAGCACCGCGGCACGATACACGCCACCCGCGACAAGAGACTTGGCTTTTTCGGTTGCCGCGTTCTTGTCCTTACTATGCACGAACGAGCAGTGTTCTCTCAGATTCACCATCTCGAAATAGTACGGCGACAATCCTGCGCTCACGAGCAGGTCACGGTAAGTTGGTTCGTGGATCTTCGGCGTGCAAGCTGCAACGACAACGCGGTTCACGCCGAGCTCCTGGATGTCGCGCTTGATCATTTCCTGCCCGGGGTCGCTGCAGAAAAATGTGAACGTCCTCGCGACCAATACACTCGGTAATGATTCCGCAAACGTCCGTACTTGCTCGGTATCGATGAATTGACCGATATTCACGCCTCATTGACATACATACACGCCGATTCTAACCGGCTCCTTGATAATGTTATCCGAGTTTTCACTCATGGGTGCTTCACTTAAGTGTCCGATGGATTAAGTGATAGCGGTAGAATTACTGCGCTCTTGCCTTGCCTCCAAGGATTGGTAAAATATCTTGAGCCTGATAGCAAGCTCGTTAGTCATGAGCTGGTAATAACAAGCTCGCGAGTAATTAATGGAATAAATTTGTCCTTATGACAATTTATAGTTGACTTTGAAAAATTCACATGGCTGGATTTCAAAAAAAAAGACGCAGTAATGTCCGGAATGGATCAAATTCCTTCTCCATGGATTTAAAAAATGAATAATAACATATCTTCTCATGCCAAATTCTAACTAGCCTTCTCATGAATGGCAGAAAGCCATGTTATCATTTTATAGAACTCCTTGCGAAAATAAAAGGGAAAGTCGCTAGAACAATGCAATAAAATAGACTATTATCTATCGAGCATTCTCAAGCACGTCTTGATCGCTGAGTGCACCTTGGAATATCGTGCCTTCTTCGTCAAAACTGGATCTTGAATAAAAGGCCCTCGATTCAGCATTCAAATTTCTTCTTTCTTGATTTCATCCTTAGTTGCTTTAAGATCACGTTGAACGGCTTTTTCCGGTTCACGTTTCACCGGTTCGGCTTTTTTTTCTTTTTGTCGTGATCGCGTATATCGAGAAGAGTACAATGGCATAATTCGATGCCTAGTAAAAGGATAATATTAAGGAGTCCGTCTAAGTCAGATTAACAATCTGCTCAGTCCTTTTTATTCCTATCCGTTATCTTGACCGTTCATGATCTGGTCTTTTTCTTGCCCGTTTTG
>Ga0209039_10000053_pt1 | contig 93392 bp, 91 predicted proteins | sample BogFormECP12_OM1_FD_188238 | JGI IMG/M metagenome (GOLD analysis project Ga0209039, IMG submission 188238) | Bog forest soil microbial communities from Calvert Island, British Columbia, Canada - ECP12_OM1 (SPAdes) (version 2) | ecosystem: Environmental > Aquatic > Freshwater > Wetlands > Bog ... | reverse complement strand
TGAATTAAATCTACGGAACGACGGATATAAATCATGACTTTCACGGGAAGGTTTGAATACTTGGGCGCCAATTACCTAATTAATTGATTACGGCACTAGCTCAATAGTCGAGCTTCTCTTGTTTCCCTTGATCTATCATTTCCCTTATTTCCCGCCTAGATGTATACCTTCCTTGGCAATTATCCACTAAGTGCAAGATTAAACGTCGTATTTCTTGTACAAGGGTTCGAAGCCAATGATCGATTCCCGTGCATTAGGACCACCCGATACGGGAACGTTGACATCGATCCATTCTATGTCCGACGTTTCGGAAGCCATCGATGTGGCCGCGTTTTCGGCGAGCCGGATCGCGTGGAGCGGAATGCGGGCGTGCTTGTCGATTTTGCGGGCTAGATCGACCTTGATATCGACGAACCACATTATCTTGACCAGCATTCCATGAACGGAAAATGGTCCATCTGGGAAGGATTCAAGCGCAAAATTCGAAGTGAAATCGTTCGTGTTGGATGTTATTGGAAAGGTTATCAAATCGCATGCTTGCTCGAAGGTGTCTGCCTGTCCTTGAACCATGTCCATGATGGCAAATTTCAATGCAATTTCCACGGCTCGCACCTTTTCGGAGGGATTCTTTCTGAACATGACATTTCCCGTGATTGTCTCCCCCGGAGTGAAGACATTTTTATCGACGGATGCTTCAACGTGAATGTTCCCCTTGCCAATCGATAAACGCGCGCCAAGAACTCTCGCGACAACATCTTCACGGGGAGGGAGGTTCACGTTTACTGCGGCTTGTGCCTTAGGGTCAATGGCTCGTGGCACATCGATCTTTGCCAAGACGTTGTATTGGATGGAACCTGGCAGCATGAAAGGTATGGTATGCTTGATGCCTTTTTTGGCTGCGCGCTCAGGAATCTTGTATTCCAAGGATGATGCCACAGAAGGGATCGCGTTAGCTGGCAACAAGAACTCGAACGGGTAGGTTTCGGTGGAAGGCCCCAGCGTTTCCACCCCGGAAGCAGCCCACGCATCTATCGCTGCATCCACGATCACGCTTTCAGATTGTAGCGTGGAACTTTCCCTTTCAGTCCCACGAGGAATGGCTGGCGTGGTCAAATCCCACGTGGACCTGGTCTGAACGCTCTCCTGCTTCATTGCAGTATATTCTTTTCCTTCCAACTTGACCTCGATCTTACGCGCTTTTATTGCCTTGTCTAAAACTACCGTGAGATTGCCCTTCACGGTTTCACCGGGGAGATAATCTTGCTTTTCAAGGTCGATGGTCAAGGACATGTTCATCATCTTGTTAGTCTCCAATCACCCGGCAATTAAAAAAAGGTTACGATTCATGCGACCACTTGGACGCTTGTCGAGGCGATGACCGATTTATTCGCATGGAGGCCCGAGGGATCCAGGCATTATCCACAAAACGACGTTACTCGACTGCTTATTCCCCCTTTCCACATTTTGGGCTCCGGTTTTCATTTAAATTCACGCCGCTCGATCGCTATCATGGCACGGATTTCACTACACGTGATGTTGATAGGCATTATCACTGGCATGATGGTATGCGCTTGTGCAAGCAGCCACATCACGGGCACGGCATCACATTGTATATCGATCGTAGGAAGATTTGTCGAACCAGCATTTTCGCAAAATTACACGACGATGGTATTCAGCGACCCCGTCGTGGCGTCGTTGAACCAGACAGCAGCGAAGCAATTGCTGCAAGGGATCACGCATGACGTGATACGGGGGACGGGAACGCAACTCGATGGCGCATTTGCCATCCCGAATGCCATGCCCGCGTCGCTGCTTGCCACGCACGACATCGTGGAAAGCTTGCTGGCGCTCGATGGCACTGTCCCGAACGCGGCAAGCATCGCGAACTGGCTATGGTCTCGATACGATCAATTGTCAGGGTCGTTCACCGATGAATATTGCATGAACTGGTCGCTGCAAGTATCTGGTTCCACGTGGATCGCATCGAACCGCTATTCGCCGCTCGTGGCGACCGCGTGTGCCTTCGACACCTTGCGATTGCTACGCCAACCCCTGGACTCGGCAATCAACACGTCGGTTGCAACCTACATTTTGTCGTGCTACGATGCGGCGGTCGACGCGTTCACGGGCTCGCCCTCCACGACGGAACCGACGCTGCAAGACACTTACTGGGCGGTCAAGACTCTATCGACCCTGGGACAATTGGCACAAGTGAACGCAGGCTCGTGCGCGGCGTACATCAATTCCTTGCCCGATGCGACCGGGCTGTACCAGTTGCACAATCCAGTACTCATTCTTCCTGCACCAGAATATCTCGGCGGGACGATTTGTGCCTCGCGACTTGCCATGGAAACCTTGAGTGTACTCGGCAGGCTCGGGACGATCAACGTGGCAACGTTCCGGTCGACCATCATGAACTTTTACGACACGACAAACCATCGCTTCATAAATGATTACTCTGACGCCAATAAAACGTCATTGGCGACCGCCGAAGCCCTTGATATCTTGAGCCTAATCGGGTTTCCCGCGGGCTTCACGACAACGGAATTGCCGCAAGTCATCGAGCAATATGCACGCGCGCAATTATTCACCGGCGGGTGGCCGCTCGATAGCACCCAGCTCATCACGCCAGCAAGCCACTGCGCGAGGATACTCACTGATTTACTTGCAATCGTCGGGCGGAATGGCCTTGGCACCATGAATCTCACGTCACTTCGTGGCGTGTTCGCGGCATCCCTCGTGGGAAGCGAGGTGACCGGCATTGCTGGTTATGCCCCTTTTCCCGAGTATAACCCGTCGTTGGACGCGTGCCGAGCCGTCATTGATATCGCTTCAGCAGGCGGCGTGCTCGATCCCGCGGCAATCAATGCCGCGAAAGTCGAGGTTGCGGGAACCACCTCGGCTCAACCGTTCCCGTATCAATATCCCGAAGGCGGCACGCCAGCATTTCTCGATGCTAACGCCTATCGAACATTCACCACGTCGGGTGCCTATTACCTCGAGCAAGGCGTTGCGTTGAAAATCCTTCTCGGCATGCCTTTCTCATCCGTGGACCTCAACCAGCTCCTCACGGAATTCAAGCAGTTACAGCTCACGAGCAACACGCCGTGCCCTGGTTTGCAAGGCTTGTGCATCGCGGCATCGAGCTTGAAACCGTGGATCGCGGTAATGGGCGGATTGAAGGAACGTATTGCCAGCTTCGAAACCACGCTGGCGGCCGTGAAAGCCATCAATGCCTTGCGGACGTACGGGAATGGATCGGCATTCCTCGTCGAGAAATTGCTGAATCTCGGGATGTTGTACTCGAGAATCACGTCGGCATATCGGGAAGGAGCCACGATCGCGTGGTTCGAGCGTGAATCACCCGCAGACTTCCAAGCACCAGCAGGTGCGGATGATGCGAAATTGCGGGACGCTCGGACGATCTTGGAAATCATCAATGCCACTCGAGGATTCTCGGCACCGGCCATCGTGGCGACTTTATCATTATCGAAATTAGCAAACCTCGCCTTGACCGAGCCGCGGCACACGATCACCGACATCGACAATGCGCTGGCGATCCTTGCCTTGCTCAATCGCACGATATCGCCACAAGCCATGGCAAGCATCGTCTGCACCCTGGGAAGCTTTCGTGTAAATGGAACCGCGTGGTTCTCGCGGCTTGGACTACCAAACTTGTTCGAGACCGTGAAGGCATATCGCATCTTGGCACGCTTCTCAGGCATCAAGATAACGATCAGCCACATGGTAAATACGGGTAATGGTAACGTCCAAGTAATGGCTGGCACGACCCTCACCATGCGTGCCGAGCTCGTCAACTGCTTTCGGGGTGACGAGCCGTCATGGAGTTTCACGTGGGGGGTGCAAGTCGCTGGCATCGGCGGACAAGGTGGCGCGATCGCCATACCCGTGGTGATTCCATTGAACGAGAGTGTCCTAGGTCCTGCGAACCTCACGATCTCGATGCCCGCGGCGTCGTTGAACACCACGATGACCATCCCTTTCACGATCGCCGGGGTACTTGCCATCGACCCGGCGGGCGATCCCATCGTGATCTCGACGCCGAAGCGAGCGCCGTCGACCGTATCGCTCGGGCTGTACATCATCAGCCCCGATAACGCGTCACGGCGTGCTCCAGCGAGGCACGGGAACATCTTCGCCACGGGGCTCACGATCAACGACACGGGATACTTCGAGCCTTTCAACGGGACAGCACCAGGGCAGTACTCGACGCTGCTGGGCGTATCGCAACTATCGGCGGATACCACGTATCACTTGGAAGCGTCCCACAAGTTTTGCGACCTGCTCCAAGCGATGCTTGTTTTGCATTGCGACGACAACCTGTCGACCATGCCGACGCTCGTGCTGCCACTGTGCATCGCCGGGATGGTGCTGGGCATCGCCATCATCAAGCCACGATCGATTCGGAGGCGGGCGCCACGGGCAACCGGTGGACGAAAGAACAGTACATGATGCGGTATCCCGAGTACAACCGCAAGTGCGCGGTGTGCGGGGCGGCGTTCAACGCGGTGCATCTCGGGTCGCGGCGGCGCGTGACGTGCTCCAAGGCATGCTCGGAGCAGTACGCAAAGCAGTTACAGAAAGAGAATACACGGCGGTACATCAAGAGCGAAAAATATCTTGAATACCGAAAAAAATATTACGAAGCGGTGAAGGCACGCAGAAGATTGGCAAAGATTGCATCGGTCCTTGGAACAGAATTTGTCATTCCTGTTTCATGATCTATTTTTTCTTCCTTCCAAGGCTCGTTCCGTTCTCATCATCATTTACATGATTGCCTACATGATTGCGGAAATAATCGGGGCTATGTCCATGCAGAATCATGTCGTGATTGGACTAGACATGTTTAATAGCGCCTTGATGATACTCGAGTGGAGCATGGTTTTGCAACAATTAAAGAACGTGCTTGCAATACAACAAAGAAATCTCGAGTATACAAGTAAAAGAAAAAAGAAGGTTGTTTGGAAGTTATCTATCTTATCCATGGTGTGCTGCGCGCTCCATCCTGCGCACTATGCGGTCGAGGGTACCGCCAAGGAACGTGGCTGGATCGATGCCTCGGGAGCGCAAGTGCTTGAGATCGGCGCGCAGATCGCGGGCGAGCTTGGCCGCGCTAATTGGGATGCTTATTGCTGCCATCATGTGAATGCACGAATCATTCGTGATTAGGCATCACGCATCATGGGACTATTAAGGTGAAATTGCTAGCTCATGGTTTCGCGGCCCGGCGACGCTTTCTCAAGATAATAACAGCCATTCCAATGACCACGACCGCTAATATACCGATGACAAGCCCGAGAACGGCAAATTCCACGGGAAAACCTGGTGTCGTCGATGATGTTTTGGCTTCGATCGTGTTGTTGGAGAAGTAGTCCAGCCCGAACACGTCAAAATATGGACCAAACGAATTTCCAACGAGATAATTGCTGGTAACATTGTTCCCGTAGGTATTCGGCATAACGTTAGCATCGCCCATATCATCCCACACACCATAGTGCCGGTTGAACGAAGCATTGTTAAGCGAGATCGTGTTATTTTGACAGAGGTTAAAGCATGAAATTCCATCAACGTTGTTGTGCGTGATGACATTATTCGTGACAAAATCATGATCCGAATAATACATGCTGAGACCATTATCCTTGTTATTCGACCCCGTGTTCCCTGAAATCGTGTTGTTATCGCTTGCAGTCAAAAAAATGCCGTTTCCATAGGAATAAGTGTTTGAAGGATTGCCATTCCCGTTGCTATCTACAATGTTCCCTGAGATCGTGTTGTTGGTGCACGTGTCCACGATAATACCATTCATGCCATTATGCAATGCCGTATTCCCCGAGATCGTGTTGTTGCTGATTTGAGTCAAATAAATGCCACCCTGCACGTTATTCGTTACCGTGTTCCCCGAGATCATGTTGTCGTGGCTGAAGCCTATTGCAATGCCATACAGGCCATTGTTCGTCGCAGTGTTGCCCGAAACTTTCACGTTCATGCAACTGTCAAGAAGTATGCCCGCATCCGGTGGGCCCGTTCCGGCGTTGATAACTGAACAATTACGGATGACAAGGAAAACATTCGTGTTTTGGATCAAGATATCCGACCCGCTGCCGCCCCCATCAATGACGAGGTCCTGGATTATGTACGGGTCTCCCGCGGTCCCCGATCCGGTAATGCCGGGAAATGCCGCCAACTGAGCGTTATTGTTGATGGAGATCGGGGCGTGGTTGGTCGAAATACGGGGGGTTGTAACGAGCAAACTCTTGACTTTTTGGCCACCATTGCCTTGAATGGAGGCAATCGATAGCAAGCAAGCCAAGCTAACGCAAGAAATAACAAGACAAGCCTTTTTTCGTTCCATTTCATGTATCACCGGTTTGATTTGACGTCCATATCAAGCTTGACCTATTACAATAATGCCTTGCCAAGCCACGATTCTTCTTTCGTAAGGACTCTAAATTCATTAATAAATCTTGCCCTTTTCACGCAAGACTTGCTAATTCCTTGCCGAGACTCAAGCTTTCTTTCGTAGGATGGTAGAATGTCGCGACAATCACTGCTTCAGGTGAAGAGTAACGTGAAAAATCTCTTGAAAATGACAAACTTGCTTTTTTGATAGTTATACTCAAGCAGCAAACACGCCGAGTAACCCAATCGCGTATCACGCAAACCCGATCGACGCCGTCATCGTGATGGTACTCTCGCTCAAGGTCGACGATGGATACCACGCGCTCGACCCGCGCTGGCATGCGATGAAGGCAATCCACGCGATGACCGAGATACATGAGAGTAATGCACGAGCGGCATTGGGATCGCGGTTTTTCAACGCTTTAATCACCAATAACCACGATTGGGTAATTTGCATTGCCAACTAGCGGACACGATCCACCCCCAAACAAAACTACACAACATTATCCGACATTTCGCATAAGTTATTAAGATTTGACGGAAGTAATTGTCATAATGGAAGAAGACGGGCGGATAACTGCATTAATATCATCGTTGACCCGGGACGAGAAATTTCGTCTGCTATCGGGAGACACGCCCTTTACCACGATGCCGATTCCCCGATTAAAAATACCTGCATTTGAAGTCACGGATGGCCCGGATGGGGTAGCTTATCATTCCAATCACGGGGTAACAGGCACGTATTTTCCCGCGACCATCTGCTTGGCGGCCACTTGGGACCCCGCGCTCGGGGAACTCTTCGGGCAAGCCCTGGGGCAGGAAACTCGGGCCGTCGGTCGGCAGTCCATCTTGGGACCAGGAATGAATATTTGCCGCACGCCGTTGAACGGCCGGACATTCGAATATTACTCCGAAGACCCGTTTTTAACCGGTGAAATGGTGATTCCGGTGGTTAAAGGAATTCAATCCCAACGAATTGCCGCGTGCCTGAAGCACTTCGCTTGCAATAACAACGAAACTTGGCGGAAATTTACCGATGCAATCGTTGATGAACGTGCCCTGCACGAGATTTATCTCCGGGCGTTCGAAAAGGTCGTGAGAGAAGCCGACCCCTGGATGATCATGGGCAGTTATAACCGGATCAACGGTAAATATGTCTATGAAAATCCAGCCCTATTGGCAGACGAGGTGTGCGGGAAGTGGGGCTTTCCCAATTTTATCGTATCGGATTGGGATGCGACGTTTTACTTGCAAGATCCAGCGATTTGCATCAAATCTAAGCTCAGTCTCGAGATGCCGAAAGCCGTAGTCTACACGATGGAACGGTTGCAGGACGCATTTAAAGCCGGTCTTTTTACAGATGAGGAATTGAACGATTGTGTCCGCCGACTTTTACGAGTGATGATCAAGGTGGGCTTGTTCGATACCCCTGAAGACCTCCCGCCCAGCAGTCGTAACACGCCCGAGCATCGAGCTATTGCCAGGCAGATTGTTGAAGAAGGCGCGGTTTTGCTCAAGAACTCGCCCGCGGTGTTGCCCTTTGACTTGGGAACCGTGCATTCGATTTACGTCGGAGGCGAGTTAGCCGATTATCAACGCACGCCAAAATTGTACGGCGGTAGTTCCGCGGTGGTGCCGGCCGTGTTTACCACGGTGCTGGCCGGGCTCAAGACCAAGCTAGGATCTGCCGTCAAGTTTGCAAAATCTCCAGCCCACGCTGATGTGAGCGTGATCGTCACCGGATGGACTCATGCATGGTTTGGGGACAATGAAGGCACCGATCGCAAAAGATTAACGCTATCACGTCGCCAAGTCTCCCGTATCCGGCGGCTTGCCAAGCAAAACCCTCGGACCGTCGTCATCCTCTTCGGCGGAGGACCGTGCATCATGGAAGATTGGATTGATGACATTGCCGCGTTGCTCGTGGTTTGGCAACCGCACCAGGAAGGGGGGGACGCCGTGGCGAATATTCTCACCGGGGAGATAACGCCATCCGGGAAAGTGCCCGTGACCTATCCCCGCCGATTGGAAGATATATTTGTACATTCCAAAGAGTTCGCGCCAGGACAGACCTTTCCAGCGTTCAACGTGAATGTCATCCAAATGGGGCAATACGAAGAATTTTGGACCTGGCACCCGCCGCGCCCGACCCGGAGAACCTTGACCCTTCATTATGATGAGGGAATATTCATCGGATATCGCCATTTCGATGGTAAACTCGAGCCCCGGTTCCCGTTCGGGTTCGGTCTCTCCTATACCACGTTTGAATGGAAAAAATGTAGTTTAGATCGACAAATCGGGGATGAGAACACGATCCTTCATTTTTCAATGCAAATAAAAAATACCGGAGAACGTGCCGGAGCGGAAGTTATTCAAGCCTATTTTCGTGGACCAGGAATCAAGATTCCCAGGCCCGAACGGGAACTCTGCAGCTTTCTCCGGGTCTTTTTAGAACCCGGTGAAGAAAAACCCATTTCCTTGTCGCTGTTATTAAAGGAGTGGCGTTATTATGATGCAAATCTGCACGATTGGGCTTTGGAACCAGGAAAGCATGAACTTTTCATAGGGTCTTCATCCCGCGATGTTAAATTTCACGCCGATGTGGATGTGCAACCGCAGTTGTAAGATGACTTACCTTCCCCCTTTGGGACAGTTACTGCGCCCGAAACCTGATGATGGTCCAGATGCATTAGAAAAAGCATTTCAAGAGGTTTAAGAGAAGAACTTTTTCACGCCGCGAGCACGCCGAGTATTCCAATGGCGTACCACGCAAGCCCAATCGAAGTGGTCATCGTAATAGCGCCATCGCTCCATGTCGACGCGGGATACCAAGCACTTGATTCGCGCTGCCAAGCGATGATGGCGATCCACGCGACGACCGCAATGCCGACAAGCACTGCCCGCGCGATTATGTAATGATGCAACTTCTTGCCATGGGCAAGCACGGCGAGGATGACCACCAATATCACGATGCCAATCGTGCACGCTTTCACCGCCAGCAACCACGAATCCAAGGATGGATCGACCAGCAGGGTCGCCATCGATGTGGTCGTGCCAAGCTCGACCGGGACACCATGACTAAAGGAATACCAGGTTGAAGACTCCAACGGTAGAAGCACGGCTAGTAAGGAGCAGGCGACAATTGCCAAGGTTTCACGACCGATGAACTCTGGTTCATGCCATCTATCCATAGCACGTTTCACCCTGCCGGCGGCCCGTATCTTGAACATTACGAGTGAAAGCAAAAGCCAAGCTAATCCAAGAACACTGGTCTGGATCGATAAAGACGACAATGCCCCGAGAATAGACCAGGCGCCGGTCACCCCGCAAAACAAGGCACCCGAGAGCACGGGATCCATCAACCTTTCCCTCGGCAACGTGACCGGTCGACGGGAGACGTCGCTGCTAGGCAACGCGAGCAAGGATTCGCCCGTGCGCGCGGCGTGCATGGCGGCGTTGAGCTTCACGAGCTTGGCAAGCCCGGGGGATTCCACGACTGGCAGCGTCGCTACCACCGCCTTGTAGAGCAATTCCGTTCCTATCATCGTGACCATCGGGGAAACATTCGAACGAGCAACATTGACCAAGTTACTGCATATCGCGAGCCGTGCCGCGAGGGAGGGATTTCCACACGCCTTGCTCGCCCGATCGAGCACGGACATGGTTTTTTCATAGACAGTGCCCTGCGGGATATTCATGCCAGTCGATGCAGCAAATCGCGCGATCGCAGCGGAAAGCATGTCGACCATGACACTGGCGGCGATCTTGGGCTGGCCAGCGGCGAGCAAGGCATCGATTTTGAAAATGGCAGGGGAACGCATTATCGGATCGGGCTCGCTCGTTGGCATCACGTGCACGCCTCGCCAAAAACATCTAAAAGTTTGGAAAGCTCGCCCTCGATAACGCGCATTGATGACGAATATTCCTTGAGTAGCGAATCCTTGGCTGTATCGAGATAGGGGATCACGACCTCTTTCACGAAGCGCGTCGCGATGCCGGTTCGTTCCTGCGTGGTGCTGGCCTTTGAATAGGTGGCGAGCGTCGCAAAAAACTGCTCCTGGAAGCCATCGAAGCCCGAGAACACGGCCTTGCGGGCATCATCATTGGAAAGGATCATGATGCTGTTTCGAATTACCTTCTAATTTAAGGAAAAATGGCAAAATTTCAGTAGCGCTTTTCCATCCGATGAGACAAGATGCGAAAACCCGCTTTCTCATAGAAAGCGATGGCAGGATTGGTAGCTCCCGCGTTGAGCACGATTCGATCGACATCGTCATGAACGGTCTCTTCGAATGTTTCCATGAGTGCCCGGCCAATGCCTTGCCCCCGCCAAGATGAATCAACCACGAATTCTTCCACAACGGCGGCATTTTTTAATATCAGAACGGGTGACGACCACGGGATTATTCGTCCCTTGATATAGCCGACGATGCTGCCTTCAACTTCTGCAACGAATATTAACCACGCCGAAAAATTCAACTTGGTCCATTCGGCTTTAAAAACTTCGGGATAGTTTTCCACCAGATCCTTCGCGGTATACGCATCTATCGAGTATAATTCAATCGCGAGCGGGATGATTTGGTGCGAATCCTCCTGCTTTGCTTCGCGAATGTTGAATGACATCGTGCAACTTCACCTTGTAAATGTGCCAAGTAAAAGATGACAATACTTGAAAAATACCTTTTTCACCTTAAATGCTTGCGACGCGAACCCCGGCTATGACCGAAGAATTACCATCTGTCGCTCCACAAACGTGCCCGACAAAACTCGTGCAGGTGAAGATCGTGTACTGGGGACCGGCGGAAGCGGGAAAGACGACATCACTGCTGGCGGTCGCCGACATCTTCTCGCGGTTCAAGCTCGATGACGTGATCGTCGTGCAAACGACGGCGGGGCGCACGCTGTGGAACGAGTACGCGGCTTTCCAATTCACGATTCCGGCGGGCGCGGCGAGCGTGGACGTCGTCGTGCATTTGTCGGCACTAACGGGGCAAGAACGATTCCTGGCGACGCGGGAATTTGCCGGGACGAGCATCGACGGGGCGATCTTCGTTGCTGACTGCAGGCCAGAGTTCATGCCAGCGACCCTACGGAGTTTCGAGGAACTGATGGCTTTCGCGCCATCGGGGACGCCGGTCGTGGTGCAAGCCAATTTCCAAGACATTCCCGCTGCGACACGGCCTAAAAAATTAGAGACAAGTCTTGTCACGAGCTGGAAAGGCCGGTTCATCAAGATCATCCCGACCATCGCCACGACGGGTTTAAACGTGTCGGCGGCGTTCCTGGACTTATTATATGCAATCCTTGTCAAGCATTAAAACATGGAGACGCTCGACGACCAATCTTCGGCCTTATCTTCCTCATGAACCAGCAATGGAACTACAGCAAGAAAGAAAATCATCACTCCTAAGCTGATTAAAATACCAAGAGTCCCAACGAGCAGCATGGTAAGTACCATTGCAAATGTGGATGCAATGATTATCATCAACGCATATTCTCTCCCAAATTTCTTCTTGCATCTATTGTATAAATGATGTTTCTCGGCATTGATAGCCTGGAAGGATTTTTTGCAATATTTGCATTCTTGAATTGATTTCCCCTCTGGTTTCCTAATCATGGATTTTTCACCCATGCTCGTCGCATTTTTCTTTAAAATTGATTCGCTAGGCAATGAAATTATGAAAACGCGGGGTATAAATCAGCATCCCTTGCTGCTGCATTTCATGCTGGTCAAGCGCCAACCATTCATAATTAGCGGGTTTCTTGATTCCGTAGAATTTACCGCGTTCAAGGATTTCGTGCCTCATTGCGCTATCCATGACGCGCTTGACAAGGCCGGGATGGGCAAGCAAGACGGCACGGCAATGCTCGCGCAATTTCTTGACTCGGAAGCCGAGGACATCGTTGAAGGCCAGAAAAACGCCATCATGATCCAGAACGCGACTGCCGAGGACCTTGACTTGCTCGCGACATCTCTCGACCACGCGTGGATGGCATCCACGGTCATCACCGCCGCCGATGTCGCCAAGAAGTATCACGTGCCGGTCTACGATCTTAAGACCGAACGCTGGATCAACATCAACGCGGATTCTTATGACACGCTCTGGACAAGTTCGCTGCTGGTGGAGCACGAGGACGACGCAATGGGCTTACGCATGGCGATCAAGGACTTTTTCCACGACGCGACCATGCTCGCCTCGTGGATGCTCGCCAGCGATGCCAATGGCAAGGTATACGAGCTCTTGCGAAAGTACGAAAACCCGAATGCCCGTGATGCACTGCTGGATACCGTGATCACCTATTTCGGCATAAACGCCCGGGATGTCGTGCAAGACTTGTCAGGCGAGATAACAGTACCACCACAAAAAGATGGTATCGAGCAACCCGTGGCCGTGCCTGCAGATACACTACCATCGGTGCAAGCAAAGAAGACACCCAACCAGGATCCGTTCACGAGCGAGTATTACTTCTTGTCCAAGAACGTTGTGTTCAAGAAGGCATTGGTAAAGGCCGTGAGCGATTTTGATTTAGGCGGAAAGACCTTCACCAGTCCGGCAGCGAAATACGCGCATTTGCGTGGCGAGGGCGAATGGAAAGGCGATATTCCTCCAAATGCTTTGAAGGGAATTCTTGAGACGATCGTCGCGGGGTGCCCGGACGTGGAGACCGCATCGAGCGCCGCGAAAGCGTTTCAAGCGAGCGTGGCCGCGTTCAAGATGGCAGATAAAATCACGGTCATTTCGCTCATTGCCGACGTCCTTGCCAGGTCGCGACTTCCCGCGAAAAAACCAGCAAAGCAGCCACTCGTGGCTGGTCGATCGTGGCCGGGCGTCAATCCACCGCCACAGCAAGCCAGCCCGCTCATCGCGTGGATCAACGAGACGATCCCCAAACTCCAGCAATTTACCGGTCAAGCGTGGCAAATCGCGAGGCAACGAGGCTTGCCAGGAGTGCGGTTTCAACGATTCAAGCCGATCCTGCTGCCGAAGCCGCTCGACGAGTGCCGAGGGCGCGAACTGGTGCCGTGGCTGCACGACCAGATCGCGGCGTTGCATGGCTGGATCACGGGGTTGCAACCTCCCCAAGATTCCAACATCACGGCCTCGTGGAAAAAAGCCCTCGCGGCATACGGCAACGGGGAAATTGATAGTTTCTTGATTACGGCATTCCCGATCTTCGAGCAAGCCATCAAGCGCATGCACGCCGATTACGTGGGAAGTAATGCGACCGACGTCCGCACTGCCATTGATGAATTATACCAGAAAGGTCATTTGCAAGCCGATTTGCGAACGCTGCACTGGGTATGGTCGGTGCGGAACAAGAAATTGCACGAGGGCATCGAGTTGACATCGGCCCAAGTCGGCAAGGTCAAGACCGCTATCGATGCAGTGGTGCATGCAACTCGACTCCAGCCTAAACGACATCGGGATCGTACAGGCTCCTCGGCGATCAATTCCCGAGCAAAGAGCAAGGGTGGGGTGGCATGATGACGGAAGCAAAGATACTGGAAAAATTGTCGAAGCCAACGGTCATCGACGTGGATGCGGAGCAGAACATCGACTTGAGCCTTGATTTCAACGTGCAAGACACGCGGGTGAATGCCATCTTGCGGCAATCGGGCATGGCACAACTGCGGAAAATCCAGGCCGTTGCCTTGCAACACGGGCTCTTTTTCCGGCAATCCATGCTCGTCATATCGCCTTCGGGAAGTGGCAAGACGCTCATCGGGGAATTGGCGGCCATCAACTCGATCATCGAGTCATTCGGCAAAGCGGCGTACCTCGTACCATTGAAAGCCCTGGCGACCGAAAAATACAAGCATTTCGTGAAATGCTATGCCCGGCTCGGAATCAAGATCGAGATATCCATCGGCGATTACGATCTTCCCGCGGAGGACCTCGTCGACGCCGACCTCGTCGTGATGACCTATGAGAAGCTCGATTCCATGCTCCGATCATCGCGGGGCTTGCTATCAGGCACGTTCGGTTGCTTAGTCATTGATGAAATCCATGTCATGGGCGAGCAAGAGCGCGGGCCGCGGCTCGAGTCACTGATCATCCGGGCATCGCGGGCGCTGGGCGACGTGCAGATCGTGGCACTATCCGCGACGGTTGCCAATCCCACCAAGTTGAACGAGTGGCTCGGGTGTCTCGGGTACGACATGCTCTTGCTCCTGTCGAAGGAACGCCCCGTGCCATTGCAATATGAGATTGTCATTGCGAAAGAGAACGTTACCTCGATCGCCGAGATTCTGGAACACGTCACGGCGGATGGCGGTCAATGTCTCGTCTTCACGCGTTCAAGAAAAAGAGCCGAGCAGCTCGCCAAGCAATTATCGAACGCATCTGCCGGGGGCGCACCAGCCACGAACTATCAAGCTCGCGTCGAGCTGGCGTTCAAGGCCAAGCGAGCCTCGAAATATTCCGACCTGGCGCCCTTGCTGGTGAAAGGCATCGCATATCATCATGCGGGACTATCGACGCAAGAACGTGACCTCGTGGAGCACGCGTTCATCGACCGGCTCGTCATCGCCATCTGCTGCACGACGACTCTCGCCGCCGGGATCAACATGCCCGCGCGGGCTGTCATCGTCGAGGATTACAAGCAATTCCAGGTGCACGAGAAGGATGTCGCCGACAAGAAAAAGTTCATGCATGTCAAGGATTCCCCAGCCATGTTCAAGCCCATCCCGAAAAATACCTTTCACCAGATCGTCGGGCGGGCGGGGCGTGCCGGGTTCGACACGACGGGAACGGCCTATATCCTCGTGCATTCCAAGGATGAGGCCAAGTGGATCGAGGAGTATTATTTTTCCCGGAAAGAAGACGGCACGCTCGAGCCCGCGTTCGAGCCCTTGCGATCGGCGCTGGCGGATCGGGACGTGATGCTCGACCAGTTGCTCGTCCACGCCCACGAAATGCAGATCGTGAGCTATGATGGCCTCAAGGCATTCTTTTCAAAAACCTTCTACAAGTACTTGCTCGGGAAGGATGATCCTCCCATTGATACAATGCTCAAGATCAAGCACGTGTTGGCCAAGGATCTGCTTGTTGACTTGAGACACCTAGATGCGTTCACGATTAAGGTAGCTGAGGCGACCGAAACGCGCATTTCGGGCATACTTGAAGAAAAGGCGACGAACCGACGATACGAGTGCCAGCTCACGAGCCAGGGCGGGCTCTCTTGCACGTGCGGTGCCAAGCCCGGCTCGGGGCTGTCAAGCGCGTGCGTCCATCTCCGCTTGCTCATCAAGGAGGTGTTATTGTCGCATCCGATAATGGAACACGCCATCGACGAGATGCTGATAATGGCGCTGCACGAGGAATGTTACGTCGATTACCTCGTGGACAACGGATTTATCGAGCCCCTTGCAAACAACGAGTACCGGTGTACATCATTTGGTTCGCTCGTGGCGAGGCTGTATATCTATCCATCGGTGGCGATCGCGTTCAAGCAAGCTATCATCACGCGCATGTCGTCGGATATTGCGATGGATCCGTTCGAGCCGTGGTTTTTCGAGCTGGTTCATGCCATCCTTGATGACCAGGACATGTCGCGGGGCGCGGGATTATTTGCAGGAGCGTGGCACTGGATAGAGGAGGAATCGATGGACGTCGTGCTGGAGCCGTTCCGCAAGCCCGTGCTCGAGCTGCGAAAACTCGGGCCTGCCGACGACCCAGTCTATCCTGGCGATTTCAACAATTTCAAGAATGACTTGCAGCGGTGGGCACGGGTCGCGGGCAAGATCGCCGGGCACTTGGGCATCTCGTTGATCGAGGTGGCGTGCGCGCGGCTGGAGCGACGCATCGAGCACGGGGTGAAAGGCGAATTGTTACCTTTGGTCGAGAACATCAAAGGCGTGGGGCGCATCCGCGGACGCATGATCTACAAAGCAGGTTGCAAGACCATCGATGACATTCAATGCTCAGATCCCAAGGTGCTAAGTGAGAAGACGGGATTGCCCGAACAAACTTGCTACCGCATCGTGGCATCGGCCAAGAATTGCGTGCCGATCGGCGATCAGGACGAGGAAGAGAACACGTGATGCACGGCAAGAAAATCGTGATTAAAAACGACTACTGCTGGTATATATCGTGAAAGGTAACCCTGAATTATTTGAGTAACACGGGATAAGATTAAATGGTATGATCTAGTATGATCAATCAGTCATACCTGGTGATCATCGTGATCATGCATCGCAAGATCGGACCTCGCGGACAAATTGTTTTGCCGAAAGATGCACGGGATTCTCTTGGATTGAAAATCGGAGATGAGATTTGCATTGAAGTCGAAAAAAACGCAATTAAAATAATGCCAGCCAGTGTTCAAGATGATTTCCTGCAAAAATTCTTGTCAACGCCGAAAAAGCTGCACGAGAAAATTGACCTTCAAAAAGTAATAGATGAGGAATACCAGGAGGACTGAATCGTGGTTTTTGATAGGAAAACGGAATATGTTGACGCGAACGTGTTCTTGAACGCGATCTTGTACGACCCCGGCGAGAATCCGGAAGCCCGGCATTCCGTGGATTTTCTCGAGACAATCAAGCAAGACAAGGTTCGTGCAATTACATCCTTGCTCACGTGGGACGAGTTCGTGTGGGTCGTCCGCAAAGAATTTGGCCTCGAGACCGCCAGGAATAAGGGCCGGGAATTTCTCTCGTTCCCGCACTTGAAATTCATCGAGGTGACCATCACGCTAATCGCGAGGTCACAGGATATCCTGGACCAATACCGCGTGAAACCTCGAGATGCCATTCATCTCGCCACGGCACTTGCATCCAGCGCGAGCACGTTCGTCACTCTTGACAGCCGCTTGAACGATATTGGGATCATACCTTGCGATGATCTGTCAGCTGAAAAACAATCCTGATAAGAAAAGTCTGCTAGACGCATCTCGATGAATGTCAAGTGCGTCGGGCGCATCCGTGGGCGCTTGATCTTCAAGGCGGAGTGCAAGACCATCGAGGACGTGCAAGGTGTCGATCCGAAAGGATTAAGCAATCTTACTGGCTTGCCCGAGCAAACCTGCGAACGCATCGTGAGTTCAACAAAGGATTATTCGCCGGTCGAGGATGAAGAGAGAGGATAAGGTTGGAACATTCATGTTCTCGTTTCTTGGACTTAACTTGCTTCGAGTAAGAGCGCTGATTCGAGATAAGTCACCCCAAAATTCGTTCTGGGGTAGTTTGCAACAAAACCCCAAACGAGTGGATCCTCCGCGGGTTTCAGTGGCGGGGGAAGCAACCGTGTAATGATCTCGGACGTTGTCAGCCAGAACACCGAAAGACTCTCGGCATCATAGAAAGAAGGGGTAAAGCCCTTCATTTTTTCGATGTATTCTTGCGTCTTTACGAAACTCATGTGATTCCCCGTGGTATTTTTTTAGCAACATCAAATGTTGCTTGGAGCCGGTTTCGCTAACCGACATGTGCTATCTCCTCATCAAGGATTTAAGGATCGTGTAAACCAGCAGGATAACCTATTTGGAGCTTTTGGGAAGGAAGAAATTCTCGCGGAAGCCGCCACGAGTATTTTCATTTAAGATACTGCGATTGCCGATCGATTCCAAGATCACTCTGGCAAGGGATATAAATGGCAATCATGAAAGACGTCCTCGATAAAGCACGATCATGGTATACAAGCTCACCAATGCTCCGGCTCGGCGACATGGAATTGCGTGATTACCAGGTCGAGGCGGCGTGGAATTCTTACCTGCACGACACGCTCGTCGTGCTCCCGACCGGCCTGGGCAAGACCATGATCGCGGTCTTGCAAGCCGCCATGTTCATCACCGACATGCAAGACGAGCAGCTCCCCGGCATCATCGTCATGCTGGCGCCGACGCGGGCATTGCTCCTCCAGCATCAAGCCCTCTTTACCGAGAAATTGGCTGTGAATCCCGATTCGATCACCATCATCGACGGGGCGATGCAGCCAACTGCTCGGGCCAAGTTTTATGCCGGTCTGGCCATCGACGCCCCGGCGTTGCTCTTTATGACGCCGCAGACGCTCGACAACGACTTGCAGAAGAACCGTTTTCACAGGGAAAAATTGGCCGCGATCATCTTCGATGAAGCGCATCACGCGACGCTCGATCACCCCTATGTCCTCATCTATAACGATCTCGTGAAGCACGGCTGCAAGGCGCGTGTCCTTGCCTTGACCGCCTCCCCCGGCGAGAACGAGGAGGAGATCGCCGCGATCTGCACGAACCTCGGCATCGAACCATCGAATGCCATCTTCAAGGCCCGCGAGGACGACGATGTCCAGCCCTACATCCACGCCATCACGATCCAGCGCACTGGCGTCGATCTCCAGCCCGCGTGGTACGACATGCTCGACACGTTGAAACTCTCGCTCGCCCAGTGCTGCACGTGGCTCGTCATGGCGGGCGTGGCCGAGGCCGACGTGATCCTTGGCAAGGAATTCAAGAAGGCCATCCCCAAGATGTTCTTTCTCGACTTGTTCCAAAAATACTCGGCGGGCGAGGATGGCGGCGGGGGTAACTTGCGATTCCAGATCATGTCCCGGCTGGCGACGTGCATCAAGCTCCACCACGCTATCGAGATGCTCGAGACGTACGGCATCGACGCGTTCCTTGACTACCACGATTCCATGATGGAGGACTTCAAGAAGCGCAAGACGAAGGCGACCGCCGAGGTCCTGCTCGATCAAGGCTACAATGCCGTCATTCAAGTCGCCGGGGAACTGAAACACAAGGGCGATTCGTCGCAGCGGGATCATCCCAAGCTCGTCGTGTTAAAATCGTTGCTGGAAGAATTTCTGGCCGCCAACCCCGCGTCGAAGGTGCTCGTGTTTGTCAACTATCGCGCGTCGATCAAGATGATATGCGATTACATCGACACGTCGAATCTGACGATCAAGATTCACAGGTTCGTCGGCCAGGGGACAAGAAAAAAGTCCGACGAGGGCATGAAGCGGGATCGCCAATCGAAAATCTTGCAGCAATTCAAGCAAGGGGCGTACAACGTGCTCGTGGCGACGTCGGTGGCCGAGGAAGGGCTGGACATTGCCGAGTGCGACCTGGTCGTGTTCTACGAGACCGTGGCGTCGGTGATCAAGTTCATCCAGCGGCAAGGACGTACCGGGCGCAAGCACGCGGGCAACGTGGCGATTCTCTACACGCGTGGCACGATGGACGAGTTTCGCATGAAGGCACTTGACTCCAAACTATCCAAATTGCGAGGGGTATATTATAATTTCAAAAACGTGAAGCCCGGGGAAGGCAACATCCTCGACACTAAGGAACCGTCCAAGCGGCCCGCGCTCCAGCAGCGCATCGATGCATTCACGACCGATGCCGAGATGACCGCTACGAAACAAGTGCCGCACGTGTCGATCTCTGACCTCAAGCATTGGCAGGACGCGAAGCCGATCACGATCAGCAACGTTTGCGTCCTCGCGAAAGAGCTATCCGCGTCATTGAAACAAATGCGGGTGCCTGTGTCGGTCGTGCCGCCATCGGGACTGCCCGACATCACGATCGGGAAGGGGCTGGGCATCAAGGTAATGACATTGTCAAATGCGGCTACGGAATGCCTGGAAAACCGCATTTTCGCCATGCTCGCGAGTCTCAAGGCGACATATGACAATGTTTTCGTCGTGGCGTGGGACGACGGCAAGCCGTTAGAAACAGATTTGACAAAAAGCATCATCGTGGAATGGTTGGAGCGGTTCGGGGAGCTTGAAGGCGTGAAAGTGCTTACCACGTCTACCATCGATATTTTGGCGACGATCATCGCGGATTTTCACGGACGCGTCGCCAATTTGGCTATTGCTGCAAGAAAGGAGCATGCTGGAGCCTCGGCGTGATCTCATTCTCAACAAAAGAAATTCCGAAGCTTTATTATGAGAAAACCCTTAATTTCATTCAATAAATTTAAAGGAGTTAAAAGAACCACAAGTAGACGTAAAGGGAGGAAAGATGAAATGAACGAACAAGAAATGGATGAACAAGAGACCATGGCTGAAGCGATGAATAGCTTGCGCCATTTGTTCATCTTCCACGAGAATTCGGGCGTGTGCTTGTTTTATCACTCGTTCACTAATGCAAAGATCGATCCACAGCTGATCTCCGGTTTCTTGTCGGCCATCACGTCATTCGGCGGGAAATTCAAGGATAAGACCGCGAAGAAGAAGGCGATGAAGGAAGACGCCGCCCCGGGAATAGCTGCGTCAGACTTGAAGGAATTGGTGTACAAGGAATACCGCATCATGCTGGCGACCAGAGGGCCATGCAAGTTTGCCGTGCTGATCACGGGTCAAGCAACAGGCATCATGAGTTCCAAGATCGCGGAGTTCATCGAGCATTTCATGCAAACGTACGGCGAGGCCTTGAAGGACTGGAAGGGTAACGTGCGGATATTCAAGGACGTGGATAAGATAGTGGGATTGATCTTCGGTATGTCCAAGGTGCAACCCGATTATACCGTGTACGCGGCATGATTAGCCGTGAAATCGGTTTGAGATGGAATTTCAATCAGCTATCCTTGTTTATGGATTCAAGGACAAGTTCCTCTGGGTGTTAGGGCCAGGAGTATCAGTTCAAGATCATACGGCCGGGTTCGCTAGTGCCAAGCGATCTTAGATCTCTAGTTCTCTCAAGACAACATTGAGCTCGCGTTTCGCGTCCTTTTGCTTGAGCAATGCATCCTGGTCGATTTCTTGCAAGTATGATTCAAAAGTTTCGAACTGACCCAAGCTCACCTCGTCGACGAGTACTTGCGGAAGCATGACGAGGTAAAAGCAAATCGGGCATCGAAACACGTTCTCGATGCCGATGTTCGACTGCTTCGCCCAGGAGACCAGGCACGTGTCGTGAAACATGGTCTTGCACGACGGGCAACTAACAAAGGCCTCCGTGCCACCTACCGGGGACGTGGGCTTGGCACATACTGTGCATTTCATGTTCGCTTCAAGATGCTCGACCGGTTCTAAATTTGCCGCGAGATTTTCAAAAAATGCCTTGTGATCGGCGTCATCTATCATTTTAAAGTCGGGGCCTTTGTCCCAAGTCCCGATTTTTATCGCTTTCTTTATGGTTGCTTCCTTTTCCATGATCTCTTGGAAATCTTCGACGGACATGGCACTTGCCAGTGTCCCTCCTTGGCTGGCATTGATCATCCCTTGGAGCTTGGCCATGTCGTGCTCGGTATTCGAACCAAGCGAGATAACGTCAAGAAATACGGGCATTGGTTTGACCTTGTCCATGAAATCATTCACGAATGCATCTTTCGTGATCTCGGGGCCGGAGGCGTCCTTGATCACGAGAATCCGGAAGTATTTACCAGACACGAGCTTGTAAATGTTGAGGATGAACGTCAAGACGAGCATCATGCCGCTCTCGATAACCGGCTTCTCGATCCTGTCGAGATATTGCGAGAACAAATTGAGCAAGAAGTCGGTCTTGAAAGTAAAATCCTCGACAAAGATCGGACCTTTATCCGTGTAAAAGAGCAGGTTGAAACGGTCCGTTGGATCGAAACTTGATTTTGTCTTGAAGAACTCGCCAATGGTTTTGGCGACAGCAGACATCTCGGTAAACTTGTGATCGACCGCTAGGAACAGGATGGTATCTTCGCTCGGCATGTGACTATCGCTCCTAACGGGATATCAACCCGGAAGCAAAAAAAGATGACATTTTGAATGTTGATTGGAAATTTCATGGCGAATACCTGGCGTTGAGCCACTCGATCAGCTGCGTCCACGAGCCAGGTGGAAATTCTGCGTGCTTTGCCCCGGGAATGACGATCATGGTCTTGTCCTTTGCAGGGATTTCATCCAGAAGTGCTATTGCAGATTCCTGGGAAAATATTTCGTCATTTTCACCGATGGTCACGAGGATAGGGCAAGAAATTTCCGGCGGGAATGCTAAGGCTTTCGGGCTCAAGGCCGTCATGAATCGGGGCGAATATGCAAAGTTGAACAATGGATCATTCACACCCGTCATGCCATCCCGGTAATATTTGATGATCCTTTTTCCCGGGGAAAACAAGGCCGTGAATAATATCTTGAATGTCTGGCCAGCAGTGGGTTTCTTGTAAACACCCGGACGAGCGGTTCTTGCTGCGCTGGAAAGGATGATGCCATCAAGCTTGCTCAAGCAGTGCATGGCAGCAAGCCCAACTTGCACGGCGCCCAAGCTGTGTCCCAGGACGACGAGCCTTGCATATTTTTCTTTCACGAATGTTATAGCCTCGCAAATATCCCGGATGGCCATCTTGCGATTCGGGTAATCCCCCCGCACGCCATCGGACAACCCGTGCCCCCGGAGGTTCATGCCGATGACGTTAAATCCAGCTGCGTTTAACTCTTCCGCGATGATGCTCCCGTACGGGCCAGAATACGCGGTAATGCCGTGAAAGATCATGATTGCGACATCAGATGGTGTTTGCGACGGCCATTCCTGGAGAAACAACGTAATTCCATCCGACGTCGTGAGAAGGTGATGAGGGCCTTCAAATTCCTCGCGCAATCGCTGGACATCCAGGTTCGCGCGCCTTTGGTCGATATCCTTTTCCATGAATTGATCGCCTATATTACGAATTTTTTGTTAATAAAGGTCGATTGCCCAGGGTCGTTGATATGCATGATCGAAGCAGTTTCTAAACCCACGCAACGAGAGCCGATCATTCACTCGTTGCGTCTCGAAACATCATGTGACATCTGCCATCTATCTTTCAAGGTGCACGTGTCAGCGGCGGAACTGATCAATGCCAAGCGGTATCCCTTCTGCCACTTGATATTGCACGGTAACCCGATCCACGCGCTTGCCGTCTACGTTGACAAGCACGGCGTGGTTCGCGGCTCGGAATCGAGCCAGTCCATCCAGATCGACAGGACATCATCAACGTTTCAAGAACTCGTGAAATGGTGGTCGATGCACGCGGAGGACGACGGGTGAATGGTGCTCCTGTATAACTTGATACGAGGGCGGATAGAGCCCGGCGTTTATCACGAGTTCGGCCCGGCGGCGACGGGGAAAACGACGATCGCCATGGCATGCGCAGCCTCGATCGCCGCGAGAGGCACCTCGTGCGCATGGCTTGACACGACAAGCGGTTTTTCACCGAAGCGATTCGCTGACATCTCTCTTGGCGTTACTGGTGAAGATCATTCATCTCGAGTATTGTTTAACAAGGTCGCAAATCCGCTTGCCCTCGACCACGCGCTCGACCTGCTTGTCGCAAGCATGGCAAATTGGCATTGTGGCTTGATCGTCCTGGACACTGTCTTCGGTTGCATCGAGCAGACCATCGAGGACCAGGTGCTCAGGAAAGTGCTGTGGATCCAAGCTCGCGAGCAATTAGCGAGGCTTGTCCTGCTCGCGACCTCGAGTAAAATCCCATTGGTCTTGCTTAACACGGTCGGGTACAAGCCCAGCCGCGACCAGGAACGGCCAACCGGCGAGGCAATCGTGCAAACCTTTGCTCCCGAAAGCGCACTCGTTCGACCGATCATCGATGTAAATGGCAAGACCGGCCGATTCACGTGGCTCTCGTGCGATGACGAGACCGAGTTCACGATCGAAACCGGCGGCATCAAGCAGCGGGACACTTCTCTTGTCCCGACGGGTATCCTTCACGACGACACGGAAGGGGAGGAGGACGCGTGATGGACTGGTTCGGTTGCTTACAATTCACGTTCGCATCGTTCCTCGCCAACATCGTCGTGATCGCCCTGCTCTGCGCGATGATCACCATGGCAGCCGGCACGCTATTAGGGCTCGTGCACGATCGCCGCGCTTCGAAGATCATGCTTGATGGCGGGATATTGGCGGGTATCTTCATAGCGCTGTCGGCAACGCAGTTCGGGGAGATTCCCGTGTCGTTCGATGGCGTTGCCAAGCTCGGTTTGGTCACATTCCCCGCGGGGCCGGTAATGACCGTGTACGAGACGACGATGGGGTATTTACTTGGCGGCGTCGGCTGGCTATCGAGCCTCATGCTCGCCATCGGCGCGATCATGGTGCTCGGCTCGTTCGGGCGCAATGGAATGACACTGTTCTTGTACGGCGCGGTGTTCGCGGCGATCGGGTCACTGATCGGCAGCGGTGGCATCATAACGCTCATCATGCACTACGTCGGCGTGGCGGCGCCGGTCGTGGCTTGAATAGGTACCCTTATAAATTACGCCCGCAAAATGTTTCATTAGGCATTTACCTATAAAATTTCGAGAGAAGGTATCTGGATGACCGCGAACTTCACGTTGAACGTGGTGCTTGCGTCCATTTTAGTATGCGTGATGGTTTACTCGTTTACGGTGTCGGTCAACCAGATCCGGAAGGACTTCAACTACCGGTTCTACTGGTTTGCAGCCATCACGTGGATTCTCTTCGCAATCGCCAACCTTTGTGTGGTCGTCGCGCTTCTTTTCTCCTCTGTTGAATATCTTAGATTTTTTGGGATTTTTTGTTTTTTAACTGGTTTCTTCGGGCTCATGATGGTAGATACTTTAAAGCACGAACAGGTCGAGCCGGTCAAGCTGGCGGCATATCTTGTTCTACTTGTCCTTTTTATCATTTCAGCATTTCTCATACAAAATGCTGCTTCCTTCGCCCCGGATATATTTGGCGGCGAGGGCATTACCCTTAACCCCGTCATCGGCTTGCTTACAGTAGCAGGAACAGGGATCGTTTGGGTATATATTACTTATTGCGCCTACCTCGTTAACAAGCGGGCGCCGGCCGCGATAAGGCGGTACTCGCACATGTACTTTGTGGGAGCATTCACATGTCTGACCGCAATAATTTCGTTATTATCCTTGTCATATGTGTTTAATTTCATCCTGTTGAGCGCCGGGATTAGCCTAATGGCCTACGCATATGGGCATGAGCCCAAGCTGCTCTTCATCTTGCCCTTCAAGGCCATTCGCTTGACTATCCTCGAGACGGAAGGAGGAATTTCGCTATTCACGCACACGTGGAACCGGCACGGTGATCTCGCGGACGAAGATCTCTTCTCGGGAGTGCTTCAAGGCGTGAATGGCATTCTCAAGGAGTCGCTAAAGAGAGGGGACGTGACGGAGATTCACATGGCAGATGCCATCATCATCGCGTACCGGAATCCCGAATACCCGATCGCGTTCATGCTCGTGGCCACGCGCCCTTCTCGGACATTGCGGGACGCCTTGAAAATCTTTGCCGAGCGATTCCTGAACGAGTTTCATGACCGCTTCGCGACGCTGAACGACGTGAGCCAATTCAGCGGGGGAGAAAACCTCGTGACCGAGTGCTTCCCCAACGTCCCCGTCTATGATTAACAGGGCTTTAAAATTATTCTTTTAGCTCGTTTTCGCTTAAATGAATCCTAACTTCGATGCAATGCATGAAGGTCGCATCAAAATACATCGATCCTGCCGACATTATGCCGGTTGTGGAAAGGCCACCGGTCTCAAGATCACAAGAACTAAACCGCGCATCGTCCCAAAAAAGCCAAAGCCCACCCCCTCGAAATCGAAAGTTCTTGATAGCCGCGATATTGGCGACTCTTTCGTTACTCTATATCTTCATCCCGACATATCTAACGCTTGATGGCACACTGATGTTCATTGCCTCGTGCCAGGTCATATTGGTCACGGGCTTCGTTCTCGCTATCTTGCTATCACGTTTAACCACGTCAACGGCCGCCAAGCTCGGCTTCGACCAAGTTGAACTAGCATTCCTACAGACAAGCGCAATTAAATTCGCTTGGCGAAAAGTGCCCTTGAACCCTCGCATCAACCACCGCCTGCTCATCCGTGCCTTGAAACAGCGCCCCGCCATGCGTTATTGGTATGCCATGTCGCTCACTAGCGTCGACGCCCGGCGATTCATCACCAGGGTCAATCTCGTGGAGAAATACAAGATATTGTTCGCCATGTTGAAACCGGCACAACTCGAAAACTGGGCGGCGTCGAATGATAGCTGCTGGAAGGTCGGGTTTGAAGCCGGCGTCCTCGCGGAATCGGAGGAGGCTCGAACCATGGCCGCGAGCGAGCTGGGCGCGGCGCTGGCTGGCCACATGCCCGGCATTTCCTTCGAGGAAGCTGGCCGCACCCGCTGCCTTGCCTTCATGCTCGGCGACGAGCTCGCCAGCGATACCACAATCCCCAAGGAGCTCGCCCCCGACGTTCCCGCCGGCACGGCGGTTGAAGTGCATGCGCCGGTTGTATTGACAAATGACATCGTCGTAGGCAAGGTCGTCGAGCCCGAATCGCTCGTCGCTATCGCTGACGCGGGCATCCGGTTTGACCACGTGCGCGGCGGCATGATCGTGGCTGGCGGGAAGGTAGCCGAGCGCGTGGCATTCTTGAAACTCGTGATCACGACCCAATCACCATTCATGATGGTCATCATTGATGATCGTGGTGATTATCACGTGCCCGCCGCGAAGATATTGGCCATCGGGGACAAGTGCTCGCTCAATCCCCTTGTCCCTGGCACTTTGCAGCACGCGGGCCTGCTCGTGGCCGCCTTGTGCGCGATCCACGGATTTTCCGACGATCAGGAGGCATTCCTCGTTCCGCGTCTTCACGAGGTCTTGCAAGGCGCAAGCGGCACGAACAAGATGCCGAGCATCCAAACGCTTATCGAGCTGCTCATGGCGGATGCCAAGTCGCCGCAAGAACGCGCTGTGGCCATGGTAATCCGGCGAGACTTTACTGATACAGCGGGCACGTGGACAAGCCTCGCGGACTCGCCATCTCTCGGCGACGAGGTGCTTGCCAACAAAACCACCATCATCGATCTATCGAGTCTGCCCGAGACCGAGCAGCGCGTCGTGAAAGCCATCTTGCTGTTGAAATTGCAAGCATTATCGAACCTGGTCGATGCACGAAAGCCTTTGCTGATCGTGTTCCCCGAGATCGACGCGGTGTTCCACGACGACCGGATGCAGCGACCATCACCACGAGCCGCTCGATCCACGGCTTCGCTGATCAACGCGGTCATGGCAGGAACGAAGCATTTGATCACGACGTGCCAGGATCCCGCGGCACTGCCGGATAGCGTGCTGGCGCACGTGGCGACCATCGTGGCGTTCCGCATCGCCAACCGGCAGGGGCAAGAGGTGATCTCGGCGACGCTCGGGCTGGAGGACGAGCAATTGTATGAGCATTCCCGCCACGCGTCGTACCAGAGACGCTATCTTGCAGAAATGAGCGAGGGCATGGCGTACATCCACCGCCCCGACATCCCGACGCCCTTCCTCGCCGCCATCGACATCGACCGTGCCACGCGGCTCATGCCTCGGCAAGCCGGCACTCGACTGGTCACGTCTTCTACGACATCGGGCGGGGGAATGCTCGAGGGCATGCTCGCCGAATTTGGCCCCGTGGGGCGTGACGTCCTCGACGTGCTCGACGCCATGTGGCGCTCGGGCAACCAGGGCGTGAAGCGGGACTGGATGCAATCCTTGATCGCCGAGAAATGTGTCACGAGGATCACGAGCCGCGAGAAGAATCTCACGCAAAAGGACCTGGTCACACGGTCAAAAGCAATGGCGGCGCACGTCGTCGACGCCCTTGACCAGCGTGGCATCCTCATTCCTGATGGCTATAACCCTAGCGGGCTCAAGAAGGGCATCACGATACGACTATCCCAGCACGGCGCCGCGATGCTTGAGCCCCGGGTTGCGGTAGCGAGCAGAATTGAGGAAACTGCTGGTTTTAGTGAACTGCACGAGCGAGCGAACCGCATAATGAATGATCTCGTGGTAGTCCTTCGTAACCTGGAAACTCGTGGCAAGCTTGGCGATATTTCAACGTTGCTTGCCCGCTGTAATGACGACGCCAGGGAGCTCGAAGTTGCACTGCAACGCAATAACGAAGCATCGATTGCACTTCTGCTTGAAAGGATCATCGGAGATCATCAAGAAGTTACAATGCTCTCACGGGGGAAGGATTCTTGATGGGATCGATGTTTCAAGAGATCTTTCAAGCAATTGAGATTCTAAAACGCGAATTGGCGAGCCAAGAGCTCGCAGATATGAAAATATGCCTCGATGTGGAGTCTTGATGTGTAGTCTTGGGATTTTGCTATCATAAATTCGATTATGGTCATGTTCGATATTCCAGCGGCGTTCACGATTTTTGATTAAAAGGATTCGTCAAGCGTGTCTCGTGGTGAACACCTTGGGTTCAACCTTCCACGAGATCATCCAGGCCGCCGAGATTCACGAGCGCGATTTGGCAGGCCAGGCGGTCGCCATCGACGGCACCGCGAGGCTGCACCGGTTTCTCAAGTGACGAAGTAGAATGAACCATTTACCAATTATATTTAACAAAGCGCAAGCGTTGCAAAGTATTGTGGGGAATTTGTTTTAATAATTTTTCCGTAGTGTGCAATTCAGCGTTTTCTCGCAATGAAAACGCGATCGTTATGCAATCTATATAGGACAAAAATTGAGCATGCTGGCATTTCAATTTACCTGCATGAAGAATCAATGGATCATCCAGGTCAACGAGATTAATCGGGTATTGTGATTGAAAATTCGTGATCTGCGTGGTAGCTTCGGTAACACCTTGATTCTTGCAGATGTGGAAATATGCCTCGATTAAAACGTGTTTAAGCATGTATGCGCTGACTTTGCCTGCCTTGATCTCATCCATTATCGCTTTTACTTCTGCCGTTCTATCCTTCGAGAAATAGATGCCAAGGACTCCCGAATCAAGGCAGATTTTCTTCATGCTTCATCATTCTCGAGCTTCAATTCTTGCTCCCTATCATCATCGATGATGGTAGACATTCTCGCCCGGGGAATGGTGCAAGCAGCCTCCATTTCTTCCACGGTGCGAACCGGGATGACCTCGATGGCACCATCTATCTCCATGAAGACCACTCGCGTGCCCTCGTGAATGTTGAATCGCTCCCGTATGTTTTTCGGAATCGTGACCATGCCCCGGTTGTTAACGATGACCGATGCTTTCGGCTCCATATACATCATGTCATTAGATCGTGCTAGTGCATTTAACATTGATGCCAACGTTATGAATCATTCTGATGTGCAATTTTAAATTTATGCTATCATCAAATCGATAATCGGTCCATACATTATACCAGTGAAGCGCACGAGTTTTGATTTAAAAGGATTGGTCTGGCGTGTCTCGCGGTGAACATCTTGGGTTCAACCTTTCACGAGATCATCCAAGCCGTCGAAATTCACGAGGGCGAGCTGGCTGGTCAGGCGGTCGCCATCGACGGCACCTCGTGGCTGCACCAGTTTCTTAAGGTCACGATGACGAACGCCAAGGGCACGAAAGGTCGGCTCGTGATAATCGACAAGACGTGCCAGCTCATCAATCACTTGCGCGGGTTCATGTACCGCACGCACTACTTGCTCACGAAACGCATCTGGCCGGTCTTTGTCTTTGACGGTGCCGAGACACGCAAGACCAGGAATGCCGTGTCCAAGGCCCAGTTGCACGACAAGTATCGAGCTGCCAGCAAGATGCACAGCCAAGCCGTGCAATCCGGCGCCATTCCCCTCGCGAAAGCCATCGGGCAGCGCATGGATTTTGCCTATCCCGTAGCCGAGAAGGAGTCCAAGATGCTCCTGGAGTTTCTCGGGATGCCCGTCATCACGGCGCCGGGGGAAGGCGAGGCGCAATGCGCGTGGCTGGAGCGGCAAGGGCTCGTGGATGCCGTCGTGACGAAGGATGCCGATGCCCTGCTTTACGGGGCAGCGACAGTCATCGAAAACCTTGCCGTGAAGCAACGAATGACCTTCCAGTACCGGTTGAAGCCTATCCTAGCATTGCTCGGCATCACGCGGGAACAGCTCGTCGACCTTGCCATCCTGGTTGGCACGGATTTCAACCCAGGCGTACCCAGCATTGGCCCGCGCACCGCGCTCAAGCTCGTGCGATCCCTCGGGCGCATAGAGGATATTATCACCAAATATCCCGACAAGGACTGGTCATCCCTCGACGTGGATTCGGCCAGGCATCCCTTTTCGCCCATGATAGAAACGCTGCGGGAAAGGTTCTTGCAACCTGTCGTGGACGAGCGGCCGGATGCCATTGAATGGCACGCGCCCGACATCACTGGCCTAAATCAATTCTTGCTCAATCAACATTCTCTATCGCCTGATCTCGTCGGGAAAGTCATCATGACAATTCAACAAGCGGAACGAAGGTGATCACCTGCATGGATAGGATCGTGGTAAATTGTAAAAAGTGTGGACGACCGCTCGTGGCTATCACGGGCACGAAAGCCCGGAAATGCGCGGCATGTGGCACGACGACCAGGATTCCCTTGAACAATCAAATAAAAGCCGTGCCCATCAAGGACGCGATTGCAGTAGCCGCCGGGATGGCAAAAAAAACAGAGAGTTCCGGCGAGCCAGCGGTGATCAAGTGTCGCTCCCGAATACCTAAAGATGATGATTGATGCTGGGACGGACTTCAAGATGTAAACAAAGGCTTAATTAGATGGTAAAAGAAAAAGAGATGATGCATCATTCTGCGTGTAAACGAGGCAGGTCGATCCCATGAACTTGAAAGATCCGTATCAATGGTGGCAAAAAACCGTCGTGTACCAGGTTTACCCCCGATCGTTCAAGGACTCCACGGGAGCAGGAATCGGGGATCTTCGCGGCATCATGTCAAAGCTCGACTATCTTGTGGACTTGGGCGTGGAAACTGTCTGGTTAAACCCGTTTTTTCCATCCCCGCAAGCCGATCACGGGTATGACGTGGCTGATTTTTGCAATGTCGCTCCCGAATATGGAACGATGAACGACTTTGACGCGTTGCTTGCTGCGATGCACGAGCGGGGCTTGAAAATCGTGCTCGATCTCGTCATCAACCACACGTCCGTGGAACACCCGTGGTTCAAGGAATCCATGGCAAGCCGCGACAATCCGAAGAGCGACTGGTATATCTGGGCAGACGGGAAAAAGCCGGGCGGGAAACAACCGCCGAACAATTGGCATAACGTGCTTGGCAGTTCCGCGTGGAGATATTTCCCGACGAGGGATCAATGGGCGTATTTTGACATGATCCCCGCCCAATTCGAATTAAATTTCTGGAACCCCGAGGTCAAGGCGGCCATGCATGATGTCATGCGATTCTGGCTTGACAAGGGCGTGGACGGGTTTCGTATCGACATTTTCTACGGTACGTTCAAGGACAAGGACCTGCGCGACGATTCATTTAGCTGGAAAATATTGCCGTCGGACGGGAGCACGGCTTCATTATTCCGGGCACACGAGCGTGAGTGGAACCAACCTGCAAATTTCGATTATGCAAGTGAGATCCGAAAGGTGATGGATGAATATACGCCCGAGCGATTCATCGTTGGGGAAGTCTTTGGCCCGATCGAAGAAGTCGCCAAGTATTATGGCCAGAACCATGACGGGTTGCACACGATTTTCATGTTCCACTTTACCTCATCCCTTTTCAAGCCCAAGAATTATGCACGGGTCTTGTCTCGCATCGAGCAAGCAGTGTTTCCCCCCAACATGCCCAGTTATACCTTGAGCAACCACGACCGCATGCGGTTCATCACCCGGTTGAACGATGACGTGCAAAAAGCCAAGCTCGCGGCCACGCTGCTGTTAACGCTGCGGGCGATTCCCTTCATCTATTACGGGGAAGAAATTGGGATGCCTAATTCCTCGTTCAGCTTACGGACGAGCCAGGATCCCGTCGGAAAAAAATTCCGCTGGATGCCCATTTCCCAGAGCAAGCGACTGGGGTTTTCGCTCACGCGCGACGGATCACGAACGCCCATGCAATGGAGCTCGGAACCGAATGCTGGCTTCACGCCAGACCCGACCGCAAAGCCGTGGCTCAAGATTTCCGATAGTTGCCAAGCTATCAATGTCGCCACGGAGCAAGCAGATGCCGATTCCTTGCTCAATTGCTACAAGCGGCTTCTTTCGGTGCGCAAGGAAAACATCGCGTTGCAAGAGGGCACGTTTGAACTCGTTCCCATACCGCAATTGAGCGACCGGTGCCTCGCGTATCGCCGTATCCACCCTAACCAAGAAGTAAAAATATTCTTGAATTTTACCCGCAAACCCGTAAAATTGCCATTTGCATTGGATCGAGGGAAAGCTCTTTTTTCCACCCATGAAGTGAAGGACGGGAATAAAGCGCTCTCTACGAGCGAAGATAATTGCTTGGCGCCATGGGAGGGCATCATTTTTTAAAAGTATCCGTGAAATGGCTTGATTGAATTTAAATTCCAAATATTTTTAATAACGAGCCGTGTACTCTTAAATACCAATTGAAGTGCTTTTATTCATGCACATGTTGAAGGGGTAATCAAATGAGTTTTAACAAAACCATGCCAGAACTCATGAAATGGATGCCAGCTAAACCGACTTTTTTCGATGCCGAGGTCCTTTGGGCTTATTGGGAAACAGAGCCAGAAATCATCCAGAAACTTCTCCCGCCAGTGCTTGAACCATTGGAACGCCCCCTTGCGTGTTGCTTCGTCGCGAGATACCCGCGGGTCAATTTCAACCCGCCCTACATGGAAAGTGCCCTGTTCTTGATGTGCAAGTACAGGGACGAGCCCGGTGTTTATTGCCTTTCAATGCCGGTGAGCGATGACATGGCGATGGTTATCGGACGAGAAGCCTCGGGATATCCAAAGAAGATCGGGGATATCAGCATCCTGCGGGAAGGAGATCTCGTCACGGGCTCGACGACCCGGCGGGGCGTCACGTTCATGGAGGTCGAGGCCCGCTTGACGGGGAATGGTAATGTCGAAGATTTCCCTGCTTTCGTGGATCAATACGTCAAGCTCAAGACGCCCGTGTATCTCATCAAGAATTTTCCGACACCTGACGGCGGGCCCAGGGAACCGCACTTTCACATCGTGAAGCAAATGATCAAAACCAAGCGGAAATCCATGGAGCTCGGGGAAGTGATTCTCCGATTCACGCCCAACGATCTGGATCCATGGGCCGAAGTTAACATCGTGAAACCACTGGGTGCCGCGTACATGGTCTACGATCTAGAAATGATGCCCGCGCATGTCTTCGAGGAAATCTCATTCAACGCTGGATTCCCGTTCTTGATGTATGACTTTTTTGATATATCAAAATTCTAAACATCATCATCTTAACGGTCGAGAAGAATCAAAAGATCACATCAAAGGACAAATCCAGGGCGAGTACCATCGAGATGTCCGACTCTTCTTCCAATGTTATCAGTCATATACGGGCACGAATGGAAAACAAGCATTTATCATGTCTGATGCGCCGGAAAACTGGGAAACTTCATTATAATTGTCGAAACACGTATTATATCTCGTCGTGAATTGCTGAGCAAATAAATGCAGGCTATCACGCAAGCTTTTTGAGGGATTTGTCGCGATGAGCACGCAAGCGATGGGGTAACGGTTATCGTAACTGGTCATAATAATCGCGTCCGCCATCCGGATTTCCTGAACTGCTCCTCGTTTGACCGATTCTTTCACGATGGAATTGATGCCTTGGAGCATGCCGGTAAATAGATCATCATCTATTAAATTACTTCCTGCATTCCACGTGTGCGTGAAGAGCGAAATGCCCGATTCCGTGTCCATGACGACAAGGCGAAGGGCTTTGAACGGCAAAATGAAAAGTAATTTTGGCTGTTTGCCATAGGCGGACACCATCAAGACAGCTCCAATCGCACCAAGTAATGCCAGAATCCCGGGTAACACTTGCATTATACCTGAAATCATAGTAATAATTGCAATCAAACAAAAGAACACGCCGAGGAAATATCGGGTGGCGTCATGTTTTAGCGATTGCGGTGCTTTAGCAAGTAATTCCTTCGTATAAATGACGTAATACACGACCGGTAAAAGATACTGCAAGCCAATAATCGCACCGAGATAAAGATCGTATTTAACCGTTAGATCGCCGCTAACGAAGGTGCTAATATACACTGCGTTAGGGAAAAAGGCTATGAATATCACGCCCATAACAATCAGCATAGATAAAATGGCGAGCTTGATGGGTTCGACGGATTCTCTTTTCAACGTGTCGACCTTTCCCAAGAAACAAATATCTGCAAAGCTTGATATCAAAAGAGCAATTTTCAGCAAGGTTACCGACAGTAATATTACCGCGAGTGCCGTAAACAGGAAAAAAAGCATGTAACCCAGCCACGCGAAAGTCGAAAAATAATAGAAGTGGTAATTCTGGCCTTTTAGTATTTGACGGAGGGATACATAAAAACCAAAGAAAAACAATGGCACAGCAATTAAATTCATCACCACCTCGATTGTCCAATTCATGAACATGACGTTTACTTTGCACAATATAAGGATATATGTGCAGTTATCGACTCGTGCTCCGAAATCTCGTTTTTTCCCTTTTAAGTATCGATTTGTCTGATCAGCCAATCCAAGACACATTATGAATGGAGGTGCATCACCCATGTCAGACATCGACGACGAAATCGACAACGATCTCCCCAATCTCAAGGGCATGACGCCCAAGATCATGAAACTCCTCGGCGACGAGGGCATGACGACGATTCGACAACTCGCCATGGCCAGCGTCGACGATGTATCGAAAATCCAAGGCATTTCGGACAACAAGGCCCGGCAGGTCATCTACGCTGCAAGGGAGCAGCTCGGCATGTGCGAATTCGTGCCAGTCGACCAGATCCAAGAGAATTACCAGTGGTTCACGACCGGTTCCGAGAACGTGGACGACCTCATGGACGGCGGCATCACGACCGGACGCGTCACCGAGCTGTTCGGCGGCTTCAAATCGGGCAAGACAAACACGGTCAACACGCTGTGCGTGACCGTCCAGCTGCCCAAGGAAGAAGGCGGCTTGAATGGCGACGTGATCTACATCGACACGGAGGGCACGTTTTCCAAGGCCAAGGTGGCGCGGATCGCCCGCAGGTTCGGCATCGATCCCGCCAAGGCGCTGTCGCGCATCCACCTCGCCAAGGTCTACTCGGCGGACCATCAAGTCCAGATGATCGAGCAGTGCGAGCGCATCGTGGCCAAGTATCCCGTGAAGATCATCATCGTGGACTCGCTCATGGCCCTGCTCCGCAACGAGTACGTCGGCATCGGTTGCCTCGCTCCACGTCAGGCCAAGCTCAACAAGATCATCCACTTGCTGAGCCGTATTGCCGAAGCAAAGAACATTGCCGTCGTGCTCACGAACCAGGTCGTGACCAAGATGCTCGGCCAGATCGCCGTGGAAGACGCGGTCGGCGGCAACATCGTGGCACACGGCTGCCACTTCCGCTACCGATTGAAGGCCAAGGGGGCGTCGTACAACGAGACGCTCGAACGCTCCATCACTGTCGTGGACTCGGTTGACCTCGCCCCCGGCACCGCCACGTTCTGTATCACCGAGGCGGGCATCGCTGATGATCCCAAGATCGTGTACAAGATCAAGGAGCCGAGCTCCTACGAATTCAAGGCCGGGAACGGCGCGATGGATCGGGCGACTGAACAGGCCAGGACAACGCCGAAAGCGGCCGCGAAAAAATTAGCCACCCGAGACATCGACCTCGACGAGATTGATGCAGGCAACGGGAACACAGAGGCTATTCCTCCGGCCATGGCATCGAAACCACCTGCAATGGACGACGACGTTCCTGACGTGCCCAAGGAACAAGTCCGGGCGACCATGCAGTGTCCGTCGTGTGGCAAGGCGTTCACGTCGAAAAAAACGTTGGTGAGCCATGCACGGTCGTGCAAGGCCAAGGAGAAGAATGCCGAGGCGGTGGCGTGATGACGGACACGTATTCGGCAAAGCAGGTCGCGATCGAGGCGATCTTCGATCACTTTACCCGCGTGCTCGGTATACCAGGCCACGTCATTGTATACGCTAAAGCCATCGCCAAATCGTTATGGGACGCGTTCCCGAGGTGCACGCGGTGGCACGCGCCCGAGGTATTCACCGAGGTGCTCGTGTTCCACGCTCTGAAGTCCGCAGGCTTGCCTATCGACCAAGCCGCGTTCCGCGAGGCATCGGTGCTCGGCGACATGGTCATGTCCAAGCGACACTGGCTTCTCCACTACACGCGGTTCGTGCCGCCGTCGCTACGGGTGACGAGCAATAGCCCCGGCATCGAGCCGTTCCTGGCCATCATCCACGACGAGGCCGTTGAAACACGAGCGCGAGCCATCGCCGCCGCGCACGAGCACGTTCTGTCCCGGGCGAAACCATCGATCCGCGCCGGCGTGTGCATCCTGCTCGCCATCAAGGCGATGCCGGACTACCGTGGATCCGCGGGTAGAGTGCTCGACCGGGCAGGCATCCGGCTCGGGTCGGCTATCAACGCGGCTAAACGGCTCGGGTTGCTCGGCGAGAAAGGCTCCTTCAATTGCAGTCAATGCTCGCCTATCGCAACAATTGCATAGAAGATCGCGCACCGACGACGATGACATTTTTATTTAAATTTTTTTGATTGAAGAAGAACTCTTTTCATTTATCAGGCATTCCATTTCTCATTCACACCATTTCTCATTCTGGCGTCTTGCTCGTTTCCAATGAGAGAAACGCGTCTCCTACCTTGAAATACCCGACAAGGGTTAAAATGCCCCAGAAAATAAGGCTTGCTGCATCGATTTCTTCGAAAAGGATCGCTGAATTGGGAACGATGATTGAAGCGGTGCTGTAGTCGATCACCGATATAATGAGAGCCAAGGGAATCGCCAGCAAGATAACTTCTCCTAGTTGGATCAAAAATGCCGCGATGAGAAGTTTTGTCCACTTCATGCCGCGCCCCTGGATGGCGGGGACTTCATTTGCCTGGAAAAAAGTAGCTATCGAAAACCATGCCTTGAGCTGCAAGGCAATCGAGCAGACTTCGACGATCGCGCTCGCAAGGGAGTAAGGCGTGAGGTAAAAGGATCCTGTAGGGAAGTAGCTCAGAAAGACATAGATGGGTGGGGCGATATTGATACCAATGCTGACCACGTGGAGAACCAGAGACAAGATTATAAAAGTACCGAACTGGCTTAACACCGGGCGATTGAATTCTCTCGCTGCTTTTTTTGCATTGCTAACGAAGAGGACTTGATACATTAAAAATAATAACCCGACAATACCCATAGTATTGATATTATGAAGAATGCCGTACGCTGAAAAAAGGGTATAAACCAAAGACAAGATGGAATATGCTCGAAATAGCATTCCCATTTCCCTATAAGGATTTTTCCATGCAAGTTGTTTATAGGGGTCTGTTTCTGGGAAAACTGCAAATACTGGACACATAGAATAATTCCACCTTTCACTTCGACTTTTTTCTTTCGAACATGATAAATCGTTTAGCTTAAAAAGTTAACAGAAGTCGAAAATTTTCAAAGACTCGTGCCGTGATCTCTTATTTTAGCAATCAATTGTCTAATATCTGCCGCATTGTCAATTCGGGCCTATAAAACGGAAATTACAACTAATAGATTCTTAGATGCTGCAAAAAAGAAAGATCTAAGCAATTTTTCTCCGCTATTTCATTCCAATTCACTTTTTCTAATCTAAAACATGGTAAGACACGTTTTTTCATTTAAATAGTTCTCATGTGCGTGGTCGTTACTATTTCATTCACGTGTTTATCATGGCAATCACCAAGGAAGCAACGATCGCCGCCCCGACCGCGCAAGACTGGGCAAATCTCCGCCATGCCCATGCAAATGACGTTGCGGCGATCCAGAACATTTATCACGAAGTTTACAAGGGGACATACACGTACCACGAATACACTGATGCAACATACTTGAAAAAGGACATCGCCAGCGAGCATTCGGGGTGGTATGTCGTTGAAGATGCCACGCGCGACCACGAGATTGCTGGTTGCGTCTCGGCAACGGTCGATCTCGCGCACGAGCGGGCGTATTCCCGCGGTATGATGATGCGCCCTGGCTGGCAAGGCCGAGGAGGCGCATCCAGGCTGTTCGGCGATGCATTCGCCGATTTCATGCGAACCTTTGCTGGCAAGGTCCGGTTCTTGTGGGCGGAGACCCGGGCAACGAGTATCAAGCCACAAACCGTGTGCGAGACGATTGGCTTGAATCCCGTCGGTATCTTGCCCGGTAAAGATATCTTTTTCCACCAGCGCGAGACGCCGGTGCTCATGGCGGTTTATGCCAGCAGCGCGTGGACAACCCGGGATTCACGAATCAATCTCATTCCCGAGCTCCTGCCGCTGCACGATCACGTCGCCACGATGTTTCGTTCCATGAAGAAGGACGACGTGAGCACTGCCGAAGGCGCGATCGCCGAAGCCATTCGATGCAAGCCTATCGTCGACGTGAGTAGCTTCGACAAGAAATATGGGTACACGACCTATAGCTTCACCTGCGAGAAAACTGGAGAATCCATCTCGATCAACGTGAACCACCAGTGCATGAACGGCGAGGGCATGGATATCCACTGCTCGATGCCTTCGACGGCAAGGGCCTTGCTCGCGCTCGCGCTCGGGTACTTGCAAGGCATTGGCGTCCAGTATGTCGAAGGATATTGTCCCGCCAATCGCCCGGGCTTGCAAGCCGCGTTCCTCGCCGCGGGGTTCGTGCCCTTCGGCTACGTGCCGGCCTGGAACAAGGACGTGGGGTCGAGCTTGCACGTTGACCACGTGATCTTCGGCTGGAGTAACCATCACGTCGATCCATGCTTCACGCCAAAATCAAGTCGGCTTGCACGAGCTCTTGGGTTGAAGGCGTGAGACATCTTTGTTTTGTTTCTCATTTTCAAGCAGTCAAGCCAAGTCGTTGAATTGATGGCTTATACGAGACAAAAAGATAGAAAAAAAAAATCGAACGCGTACAGCATCACCTCACGCCTTCATGGAATGCTTTCTGCGGAACAATTCTATCCTATCTATTTAAAGCGTGTTTCATTGTCAATCTTATATTCGAGACTTTGCATTGCCAAGTGTAAAAATAACTTTGCATTGTCCCGTTAAGTAGGTAGAATTTTCATGGTTAAAGTCAAAAATACCGGCGAAATCGAAAACATGGTTATCAACTCGCCCTTCGAAATGCGCAGAATATTCTCTGTGACAGCTCATGTGCAGCACGGAAAAACAACTATGGTCGATTATCTCATTAAACGGGCTGGTCTGATTCGTGAATCCGACGCTGGCTCACTGCGCGTGACTAATTCTGAAGAAGACGAAATCAGCCGAGGCATCACGATTTTCAACACCATTGCCCTTTTAGCCTATGAATATGAAGGAAAGGAATATATATTCCAATTAAATGATACCCCAGGCCATATATCCTTCACGGGCGAGGTCAGTCGTGCATTGCGTGGTTCGGACGGCGCGATCTTGCTCGTGGATGCCTTGGAAGGTGTCATGACACAAACGGAAACGAATGTCCGGCTTGCGGTGGGCACCGAGCTCTGTAAACCCATTCTCTACATTAACAAGGCGGACCGGCTTATTTCTGAACTCCGTATCGAAGCGAAAGAGTTTTACCAGCGGATTGACAAGATCGTGTCCGCGGTGAACAGGATCATCGAGGAAGTCCAGCCCAAGGGTAAGGACTGGACGGTTTCCTTCACGGCCAACTCGGTTGCTGTTGGAAGCGGCAAGGACGGCTGGGGTTTCAACATGAGCGTGTTGAAAGCCAAGAATATCAAGCCTACTCTTGTATTTCAGAAATACGCGGCTGGCGACGTCCTTTGGCTTCGCAAGAACCTCGCGTTGGATGACGTCATATTGCAAATGGTCATCGAGCATTTGCCTGATCCGCTCACGGCGGCCGCGTACCGCATTCCCGCCAAGTGGCCAGGCGATCTGGATAGCGACCTCGGGAAGTCATTGCTTGCTTGTGACCGTGATGGCCAACTGTTCGGCATGATCACGAAGATCTCCATCGACCAAAAATCGTTCCGTCCTACGGTAACGGGCCGCGTCTTCTCGGGAACGCTTCGTCCAGGGGATAGCCTTTTCCTGCTTGGACGCAAGGAAAGGGTCCGCATCAAGCGACTCGGCGTCATGGAACTCGATGACTTGATGGACCTGCCAGAAGTGCCCGCGGGAAATCTCTTCGCGTGTTTCGGCTTCATTTGTCCTGCAGGCGAGTCCTTCGTGAGCGGCGACTTGTCAGACGACGATGCCCTGGACGTTACGCCCTTCGAGCAGATCAAGTACGTCGCTGAACCAGTGGTCTCGCAATCGCTCAAGCCAAAGAATCCCCAGGACATCGCCAAGCTCGCGGACGTGGTTTCGAAGTGGGTCATGGCTGACAACACGGCAACGTTCAAGAAGGACAAGGACTCGGGTGAATACATCCTCAGCGGCATCGACCCGCTCCAGATCGAAATCTTGATGTTCCGCATCACGAAGCAAGTGGACGTGATACAATCCGATCCCATTGTCGTGTACAGGGAACGACCAACCGTGAAGAGCAGGGAATACCACACGAAATCTTCCAACGGGCACAACCGCATTCTCATGGGCATCGAACCTTTGGATGAACAGACTGCTCAACTGATCATCGAAGGAAGAGTCACAATTGATCAGAAGGAAAAGGATCGCGCCAAGGTATTGCGTGATGAAGCGGGGTGGGATCCAAAGGAATCGCGAAATATTTGGGATATTTGGGAAGGAAATATGCTTGTGAACGGAACCCACGGCTTGCAACGACTGGACCGCATCAAATCAAACGTGTGCCAGGCGTTCCGAGAATGGGTTGAGAATGGCCCTCTTGCCAAGGAACCGGTCACCGCGATGAAGGTAACGTTCACCGATGCAACGATTCACGAGGACCCCGCGCACACGGGATACAATGAAATCGCAGGAATGACAGTAGCAGGCTTATCATTGTGCTTCCTCACGACCAAGCCCAAGATCTACGAGCCAATACAACGAGTCGAAATCAAGACACCCGCGGGCACGGAAGGTTCCGTCATTTCCGTGCTCTCCTCGCATCGTGGACAAGTCTTGAACATGATTCCAGATGAATCATCCAGTGGTGCGCTTGTTATCGTTCAAGGAAAACTTCCGGCATCCGAAACAGTAAAAATTGCGGACGAATTCCGATCGGCGACGCAAGGCAAGGCATTTTTCTCGTACCAATTCTTAGGATTCGAGCCCGTGCCAGACTCGCAAAAAACTATGATGGATATCCGGAAGCGCAAAAAATTGCCGATGGAAGCACCCAGTGCGAAAAACTTCGAGCGGTTCATCTACATCCGGAAGTAATTCTATCCCTTTTTTTGTTTATTGTCAAGGTAAGCCGACATTTTTTCTGCTTTAATCTATATAAAAGAATTCTTATTGTAATCGCGCCAATATTGCAAGTCCATTTTCAAATGCGGAGTAATTTCAGAATATTCGAAAAACGATGAGCATCTGGTTGAGACTATACATTTATAGACATAAACTCAAATATTCGCGTTTGAAATAATTAATGTGGTGAATTTATCGAGTCAATAAGGTGAAAAATATGCCGAAATTCTTTCGTCGACGAAAAGAAGACATAAAAATCGATGATGCAATCAAGCGAGGGCCATACATCCCACCACCCTCAAGACCTAATGCTGTCCAGACTGTTGATGTGCCTCCGGAGTTTGAATCCTTGTTTTCAAAAGCAGAAGAAACCGTGGCAGGCTATTTTGACGAGATGGAATGGTCGCCGGTCAAGGGCACCATTTCAATAAGCGGCTCACGGTACATCTTGCTCAACGCCGAGTCTTTCCAGGCAATCCCTCAGGATCTAAGCGATGACTTGGACATTCCTATTGAAAAAGCAAATAAATTATATTACGAGCTGGCAAAATCAATTGGAAAGAGGGATGCACGCCGGTTCATCTACAAGATGGGAGTAACGGATCCAATTGCCAAGCTTTCATCAGGCCCCGTGCATTTTGCCTTCACAGGCAACGCTCGCGTCTCGTTCCTTCCTTCTAATCCCGTTCCCGATGAAACGTACCTGTTGAGGTATGATCATCCACAGAGTTTCGAAGCAGATGAATATCTCCGGAAAAATGGTCCTAGATCGAAGATTCCGGTGTGCATCTGGAACTCGGGATATAGTGCTGGTTGGTGCACTGAATCATTTGGCATCGAGCTCGATGCGCGGGAAATATCTTGCAGGGCGATGGGTCACAAGAATTGCCGGTTTGTCATGTCGTCTCCTGAAACCTTGGAAGATAATGTAAAACAAACTCTGGAAGAAGGTTTTTAATGCACTTGCTTTCATCAATTATAAACGGTCATGGTGAGATAGCGTGGAAATTGGCGTGGTTTTATCAATTTTTAACGAGACACAGGGATTCATACCTGAATATTACACTCCCGAAAGGACGGATATCGAAATCGTTAAACACATCATATTCAGGGCAACCCTATTTCTCGTCGGTGGTGCTGACGAGATCAAGAAAGATCGGGAATCCATGCTCGAGCTACCCGAACACGATCTTTTCGGCATACTCTACATGACATCGGTGGAAAGCGAGGAAATACGAGGCGGAAACATGCCTCTCATTCTCATCTTGTTTTTTTCATCCGATGACAAAGGCCCTGTATACAGTAAAATTGCCGAAATCATTGATACCTTGAAAGAATCAGCGAAACCGATCAAGGAAAAATGGAATGGTTCGAAGTTTTCTGATAAAAGAGCATTGCGCGAGATCATCAAGGAAATTCCGAAAGAAATAGGAAACTTGATCTCGGATTCCGAGAGAAATGAGCAATCCTTTGAGGAAAACATAAGCATTTTTGAGGTGAAGTGCCCGGAATGCTCTTCGTTCGTTAGCGTGAAGGTGCCAAAACATATCAAAGGATTGCTCGCGATACCAGTCCATAACATCCCTTGCAAGCACGAATTCGAGATTTACTTCACGAAGGGACCGGAATTAAGAGGCACATCAGCATTGAAAGGACCCAAGGAGCGAAAGGAAGATATCAAGGATATTTTTGAAAACCTTTAAATCTTCTTAATAAAAATGAAGGAATATATGGAACCTCTTATTCTTTTTCGATCTTGAAGCATCCGTATTATCGGTTAAGTACAAACGTCATACCATGTATGGCAGGATCATTGACTTGAGCACGTGAATTGCTTGACGACCAACCGCCTGCTCGGGGCTTGTCGACACGACAGCACCGTTCACACCAGGGACTAGCGTTAGGCCCTTGATGTCGAGCTCGTCCTTGAAGAATTTCGCCAGGGCAATCGTGAATTCCGTGATTCTCCTCGTTCGCATGATGTAATAGGTATCATTTTCGTCGATCACGGCATCCGGATGCTGTTGCATGTACTTGTTGATCCTGGCGCGTGCATCAGTTTTCGATGGCCCGAGTTGCTTGAACGTGTCGGGAATGGTGGTTGCTCGCACGTGAAAAGCGATGGCAACTTGAAGCTCGTCCTTCCCGAGGACGACGGAAAACACGATCGGACCAAATCGTTCCTCGCCGGTCTGTTCTCGTTCCAACTTTTTCCGTGCCAGGTTCCCGAGGCGGTAGAGTTTGTCACGCACTATCGTGTAATGCGCCTCGCGGGTGTTTTCAAACACCAATGCCTGAAAGCACGGGTCATCGTTTTCCGGGTCGGGGATAGGCGTGATATCGAAGAATTCGGGGGATGGTTCCTTCAAGAATTCGGCAATCACGTGCACGGCATGGGTGAAACATCGTTGGTCCATGCTGGCGCCGACATTGCGATTTCGATCGGTCGGATCGATGATGATGATGAAATCATTGGCAAACCGGGGCGTAGATAACACGCCATCCTTCTCGCGACCAAACATGTCTAAGGGCTGGCCATGCAACAATGGAATATTGGCCATCACGTTTTCTAGCGTGCCAAAAAAATGCAGCAAGATTTCCACGCCATATCCAATGAAACCCATCGAACCAGGCGCGCTCTTGTCACCATACACGTGGCAAGCCTTGAAAAACGCCTTGAGCAAGCGAACATCATCTTTCTGCACGTCCGAAAGATTGTCCCGGACAAATTTACTGTGGAGCGGCGTGCGATCCATAGCGGTCACGATGTCTTCTCGCTCGATGAAGTCGCTGGTCAAATTGAAGCAAAACACGACGTCGAATTTCACGCCGTCGACCTTCACGGAGATGTACGGGTGTTCCGCGTAGGAAAACGTGATGGACTGGGGTCGAAGCGTGTCGTTGATACCTGGCGTGAGCACGTCGTTGATCAATCTCGTGAACAGGCTTTTAAGCTGCTCTCTGACCTGCTTTTTCGGAAGTTCCTTGTATTGATCCAGCAAGGACGGGTTTAAGCCGATGAACAGATCTACATCGCTATCCCCAGCGAGCTGGGTTTGCTTGAGCCCCGTTGATCCTTGTGGCTCGATGAAATCAATGGGAATGGCCTCGCTTTCGAGCACTGTCTGCAGCGATGCCTTGACGTGGCTCGTGACCTCGCGCACGTGATCGACTTCCGTTCGCGTTGGCTTAACGCGCTTCAAGACTTGTACCTTGATGGCAGCGATTTTTTTCAACGTGGCCAGGCTAAGCACGTCGATTGCCCGGTTCATCCCTTCCACGCTCGAAAACGGGTATTCCATGCTTGGATCAAGCAACACGGGTGGTCAGTGCAAAATAAACTTTGCTGGAGAACGAGAAAGAGAAAAAAGAAATCTGAAATCTTGATATTTAATTGCATTGCATGTACGAATGACGTTCATGCATCCTGATCCAATTTTTGCGGCAAAGGATCGATGCCAGGTTGAGCAGGTGTCACGATGCGGCTTATAGAATCTGCACGATGCGTGGCAACCTCGGGTACATCGATCGCAACGGATGACGAGCGATACACGGGTCGTGCTGGCAAGATCTGATGTAGTTCATACTCGACAGTGGGTTGTGTCGGTAGATATGCCGGTTGCTCGATCATCGGCGTTTCGGGCTTGGTGATCTCGAACCGCCCGCGTGGTAACTCAGTTTTGCCCTCGAATAATGCTTGAAGTTGCGAGTGCATATCATCCGCTACGAGGATAGCATTATCGTAATTGCATTCAAGATCAGGGTTGAGAGACACGGGTTTTCCTATGCGGGCGGTGCACTTTCCCTTGAAGAAGAACCTTTTGCCCGTCAAGCACACGGGAATATACGGAAGCTTGTATTCGAGGCACAACCTGGCAGCGCCGGCATGAAATTGGCGAATTTCTGACCGGTCCTTGCTACGACCACCTTCAGGGAAGAATCCAATGCCTTGCTTGTGAGCAATGACTTGCTCGATTTCCTTTCTCGTGTCTGCATCCATCTTTCTGCCGGGTCCAAGGGAGATCGTCCCGAAATATTTCACGATGGACTTCATGACCGGGGTATGCATGTTCGCGAGCTTGGAGACCCAGGAAACGTGAATCATTTTACGTCGGGTACCGCAACTGAGAGCGGTTCCAGCAAAGAATGGATCGAGAGAATCGTTGTGATTGCAAATGACCATGAATGGTCCTTTGAGATCTTTTAAATGTTCATAACCGGAATAGGTGAACTTGTTCGTGAATTTGAGGATGCGAGGGAAGAAAATATATCCTATTCTCCAATAGATGAGCTGATCATACTTGTACACGTTTTCCGAGCCTTTCTTTGCGAGATGCTTTCGATGCCAATTCACGTACGCGTCGAAAGGATTGTGATACATGGCCATATTGAGCAAGTATTTCATGCCGTGACCGAATTTACCCATACAATTTGCACCAAGAGTGTTGAATTACGAGAATTTATTCGGGAAATCAATGCTTATTGGAGAAAGCAAGCTTGAATTTTTAAAGGAAAGTGCAAACCGAACGATTTATGACGGGTTCATGTAAAAATTAATAACATTGTAGTTGGTTCATCGTCGGTTTTGCATGCAATGACTAGATGCTCACTAATTGTCCGAGAGTTGATCAAAGATTGGAGAGGAGATCTAGCTCGTCTTTATTTATAATCGTCAATCGGATTTTGTCCGTACCAGGTATCGTTCTACCACGATACATCCTCGTCATTCTCGACCAGCCTGAATTCGTCTTGATCCACGATAATTTCGTTGACCATGCAATTGCTTGACCGGTTTTTCACGGACACGTTCAAGATAGATGAAAAAACGAGGCGCAAGACACCCATGTGCGTCACGACGAGCACGCAATCATCAAGCTGCAATCCTGGGGCTTCGACGTGCCGGATGCGCTCGAAAAACCCAAGCACCCGGCTCGTGAATTCGGGTAATGGCTCGACTCCCTCAATCTCCGTTTCATCGAGATGCCTCAAAAAGGCAAGCTCGTTTTCTGAAAGATCCTTCAAGGCTTTGCCCTCGAATGGCTTGAAATCACGTTCCATCAACGCCGGGTCCACGATGAAAGGAACTTTTCGGTACAGGCCCAGGACATCTTGGATGATTTCGGCTGTCGCCTTAGCCCTGACAAGAGGCGAGGCGAAAATCTTCACGATGTGGTATGGTTGCAGTTGATTGGCGAGGGTCCGGGCTTGGTCACGGCCGTTCGCGTTCAAGGGAATGTCTTTTTGACCCTGAACGAGACCCTTGACATTATACTCGGTCTGTCCGTGGCGAATAACTAGCAATTTCAATCCTATCGATATAAAGAATCAATCGATCCAAAAAACACCACGATTTTCCATGCAACAAGCCGTTGTGAAGTCGGTGATTCAAGATTCGAGATATCATCAAAAAAAAAGGGAAAAATGAATCCTTGATGCCATTAAACTTGTATCGAGGGTTCTTATTTCTTGCCAATGGAGACTTGCAAGAAATCGCCCATCAAATCGATTTTTTCGGCGATCTTGTTGACCCGGGGAATCAAGTTGACCGTTACAACCACGCCAGTACCAAGCGTGAAGGTCATTTTTCCAGCACCAAGGCAGAGAAACTCGAACACGTCTGGAATTTCCTTGGTATACTTCATGGAGTTCGTCGGGTATCGCTCTTCTTTGCCCATCATGACAGTCTTGATAAAGACCTCGTTCTCCTCGATGTGCACATACCTGAGCCTCGCGCCGATCAGGCAGAACAGCAATATTATGCCGAGCGACCATGAAATGAGGCTATAGAACGTGGAATTCATGGATGCATCGAGGAAAGCTTCCAAGATACCTCCCGAGTTTACTTTTGGAATAAAGCCACCGAGATAGAGAAGGATAACTATGAGCACGACGACGACGAGCACGAGGAACAAGATGAAAAACTTCGCCGTTGGAAAGTTGAACGCGACAACGAATAGATTCGCGAAGAAAATTCCTATCCAGATGACGGCTAATATCCCATCGGCAGGTTCTTCGGGAATGATGATCGATCCGGTGCCGTTGGCGATGGATGTTCCACCGGGGAGGAGCTTTACGATGATCCACGAGATGATGCTGTAGAAAAACAGCGGGTAGAAGAGGATGACTTTCGAGTATTCACGCACGTCGATGGATCTTGGAGCCATCTTGGATTTTTCTTTTTTTGCTTCCTTCTTCTCTACTTTTTTCTCGTGCTTTATTTCTTGTTCCGTTTCTGCTTGCTTCTGTTGTTCCGCGCTGGATTCTTCAACCGGCGCTCCTGGTTCTGAAACTACTTGTGGTTCGTCTGCTGACTTTTCTTCATCGCTCATTGAACACACCTATTAGTTTTGCATGGTACAATGATCAAATACTGATACCACGATATGGTTAAGAATTTTTTTGTTTGTCATCAACAAACGGTTGGAATCGAAGGCTTGCCAGCATTATAGAACCTACGAGATTGCTCGTAGATTGCTACATGATTGAAAATGAGTTCATTTATTTTAAAGGATTTTCTTTTTGGTGTTTTTCGAGCCAATCCTTCAAGTAACTCTTGTAATCGCAGCCCCAATCGATCATGGCTTGTTCCCACTCGGCTTCTTGCTTTTGTTCTTCCCGCACGAGGCCCCGGATCTCCTTGGCCGAGTAAAACTTTGCCCCGGGCAACGATGGAGCTTCCTTCGCGCCCGGACAAAACGAGACGACTTTTTCCCATGCCACTTTCGATTTCGTGTTCATGTTCCAAAAGGGGTATCCTACGCATTGGAATGGGCGCATTTTATAGACCATGCAATACCCATGCTCGTCCTGGAAATGGCACGCGGCCCGTTCCTTGGTTTCCTTGAGCATGAGCGATGGAACCATTATTTTAGTCTTGATGTGATGGCACGGCGCATCCTCGGCGATGATGTGCTGCTCGAGGAACGTGTCAAGATCCACCTTGAAAAAATCAAGAAATTGCTCGATATCCTCGGGATAAAGATAAATCGAACCGTCGCCCCAGCAACAATGGCCGTCACAACTGCCGCCAGGCCCCGCGATACACTCGTATTTTACGCCCTTTCTTAAACCAGGCGTTAACGTGACAGTTACCATCGAGAATTTCGAAGCTCCAATATTGTTGAAGTTTTCCCTTTTGTTTTGCTTGAACCGAGGTCAATTCAGTTGAAGCGAGACTCGTAGCGTTTTGCTTCTCCCCAGATGGATTCGAGGTCCGGCATCGAGATCGACGGGATTTTGCAAATTAAATGCTGGCAATCGTAATGATCAAAATCAGGGTCAACGATCTCGATCCCAAGCTCGACCCTGCGCGTGTAAAGGGCAGACCCAGGATATGGCGTCGCGCCAAAGAAATCAACCTTGTCTACTTTCGGTTCGAGCGGCCCGCCGTCTATGAACGCAATGGTCTCCTTGAATGTCTCTTGCGTTTCCCCTGGCAACCCGATGACAAAATAGGCTTGAACTGGAATTTCTCGCTCCTTCAATAAATCCAAGCCTTTCTTCACCTTCTCGATGGATTGAAACTTTCCAGCAATTTTCAAGATATTTTCGTTTGCCGACTCGATCCCCGTGGCAACGCACTTGCAATTTGCTACCGCAAGTAGTTCAGCAGACTCCTCATCGATCATGTCCGCTCGCAGCTCCGCGCCCCACGGTAACGCCAAGGATCCATCATAGATCATCAACCGGAGCAATTTTTTCATGAAATCGCGGTTGACGGTAAGATTATCGTAGATATTATAATATTCATACGTTCCCGCATCGTGGATCGCCTTGATCTCTGCAAGCACGTTTGCCGGCGAGCGCCAGCGACATTTCTTGAACAATGCCTGCCGGCTGCAAAATATGCACTGGTTCGGACACCCCCGGTTCACGATCACGGTGGCGGTGTTATACACGTGATCTGGTTGGTTGATCGGGTATAGATGCCGAGCGGGGAATGGAATGGTATCCAAATCATCCGGGATCACATCATCGGTCGTGGAGCTTCTTGGCAACCCATCATTGTCAAGAAAAGCAAGGCTTACCTTGATCTCGCCACGTGTTAGAAGTTTATCCTTTATATCCTCGATGGCATGCACCCGTGAAACCAGTTCGATGAATTCAGTGATGAATCCTTCTGCCTCGCCGATGAAGCAAAAATCAATGACGCGCGTCTCGAGAATGTCCTCGTAGGCGAAGGTTGCATGTGGACCACCCATCACGAACAACGGGACGTCAATCGCTTGGGAGCCATACCAGGACCGAGCCCGGGCAGCGATCTCGAAGGTTTTTCGTGCCGTGTTTGTTAGGCATGTGAACCCGATGACCCGCGGAACGGGAATCGCCTCAAGAATATCTTCGATCGGGCGATCATCGATGGATAGTTCGATGATCTGGCACGAGAATCCCACCCGCTCCAGCACGGCGGCGATGTATAGCAAACCTAGTGGTGGTTCCCTGTTCCACGTGCCTCGTTCCGCGAGCTCCGTCGCGGGATTCACGAGAAGCAGGTCGAGGGATGCAATCGTCATGATAAGAATGAGCCTTGAAAAATTCCAAAAAATGATTGTTTTCTAATCCTTCCGGATCGTGAGCAATTTTATGTAATCCGCCGTGTCCTCGATGGCGTCCGTGATGCCCTCAAGAAAATTCAAGCCAGATGAAATTTGAATGGCAATGAATGGCTGAATGGTGATGTCCATTTTCACGAGCCTTTCGTACATGTTTGACAAGCTTATATCAACATCGTGTTCAAGAACTTGAATTCTTTGGTTTAATTCATCAAATTTCTTACCACCACTGACCAACTCGTCGATCATGCTGATCAATGCCTTGGAAGACTCCACGGTCTTGTCAAGCATGTTTAATATCTCGTCGTCTTTCATGAGCATCTCGAAATACTCTTGCGGGACATGGAAAAAGATCCGGCCCGTCGCATTTGCCTGGTTGGCGATGTTGTCGACATTTTTAACGAGATGTAGCAAGGCCTCGCGTGTTTTATCCTCGATCTCGCTGCTGCTGATCTCCAATATGATGGATCGCCGTATCTGGTCAGCTTGATGCTCGAGATCGCTCACGACGTTTAATTTATTCAAGACTTCCTCGAATTCCGCGCCCTCGCTAACCTCGCTAAATTTTTGAAACGCGGCCCTGAGGGTCATTACGCACTCGGAGGCTTTCAAGACATGTTCCTTGGCCGCCTTGATGGTTTTTCCCGTGGCATTTTTCCTCAATGAATTCAAGAGCTTGCTCATTCTTGTGCGTCAACCTCGTCTGGTAGCTGTAATGTATTTAAAAGCATTTTAAACATTTTCTGCTAGCCTCGCGAATTCCTCATCGCCTGGATATGCAAACAAGAGGCATAGCTTGGCTTGGAAACTCAGCGTGACCTCTTCACCCTTCTGAAATTGCAAGTAGCGCGTCTTTTCATTTACGAATCGGTTTACAACGATTCGCTTTCCAAATTTATCCACGATCTCGAGTCGGATGAGATGACCTAGAAACGAGATTTCATCGATGATCCCGTGCACGTGGTTTGGCATCTCTCGATGTCCCTTGTGGATGTAGACGTGTTCCGCGCGCACGCACAGCAACCCGTCCCCACTCTCCTCGAGCGGAATGGCACGGTCATGGAAGGTCGTGATGAATTCTTTCGTGTAGTCCCCTTGCTGGTAGATCAACGTACAAACGCCCAGGTCATAATCGATTGCCGTGACTTTAACCTTGAATAAATTCATCGTGCCCAGGAAGGAAGCAGCGTACACGCTTGCTGGCCGGTAATAAATGTCATCGGGCGTGCTGATTTGCTCGATCTTGCCATTCTTGATGATGGCGAGGCGATTCGCGACCATCATTGCCTCTTCCACGTCGTTCGTGCAATGTATCACGGTTGTCCCGATATCCCTTGCAAGATTTTTCAACTCGATGCGAAGGCTCATGCGGAGGCCTGCATCGAGCGCGGAAAACGGATCGTCGAGTAAGAGAATGCCGGAATCTGTCATGAGCGCCCGGGCAACCGCGACGCGCTGCTGCATGCCGCCGGATAGTTCCCTGGGCAAAGCATCATCACGGTTCGGGATGAGCACCATCGAGAGCACCTCTCTTGCAGCTTTTTTCGTTTCCTCCACGTTCCGGTCGCGTACCCTGTGACTGTAGGTCACGTTCTTGTAGACGTTATAATGGGGAAACAGAGCGTAGTTTTCGAAAACCATGCCCGTGTCACGCAATTCGGCAGGAACATCCGTGACATCCTTGCCGTCGATGAGGATCCTGCCCGAATCTGGAACGAGCAATCCACTAATCAGGTTCAATATCGTGGTTTTCCCGGCACCAGTCTCGCCAACCAGGGCAAAATACTCTCCGCTATCGATCTCGATGCTAAAATGCTCCAGGATTTTTCGTTGTCCCCTGGTTATCGTGACATCATCGATCTTCACGCTTGGCATGGCATTCACGCTTTCGATAGTTCGTATCGCAAGTCGGCGGGGTACAGAAAAACCATTGGTCGCTCGTGAAATCCGACGAGGACATCTTGGCCCTTTTTAAATTCGATGAGAAACTTGCTCGAATGCTTGGTTTGAATTTCATCGCCATTTTCGAGCTGGATCATGAATCTCCGCATGGGCCCGATGAACATCATGTCCTTGATGATGCCCTTGACCGTATTCAGCCGTGGCATATTCTCTGAATCTTGATCGTTACTGGTGATCTCGCCCGTTTCGTGCTGCTCTATGAGCTCGATATCTTCAACCCGGTACCCTATGATGGCTTCGGAGCCATTTTTAAAATCGTGGCCCGCAGGAAGCTGGATGTGGATCTTCGGCCCGCCAAGGTGCAAGTGGAAGGTGCATTCCCCTGGTTGCACGTTGCTCACGTAGCCTTCCAAGAAATTGGTTTCCCCGAAGAAGTTTGCCGTGAAAATGGAATTCGGGTTGTAATAAAGGTCTTCGGGTTTGCCGTATTGCATGATCTTGCCTTTCCGCATCACGATGATGCGATCCGCGATGGACATGGCTTCTTCTTGATCATGCGTGACCTGGATTGCCGTCAAGCCAAGGGTTTTGATGAGCCGGCGTAGTTCGTGCCGAAAAGATTTGCGAATTTTCGGATCGAGCTTTCCGAGCGGCTCATCGAGAAACAGGATCTTGCTGCGCGTCGCGATTGCCCTGGCGAGACCTACTTTTTGCAACTCGGGAGCACTCAATTCTTTCGGGTAAGCCATCATGCGATTTTCAAGCTTCACCAGGCACAATGCCTCCACGGTTATTTTCTCGGTGGTTTCGTCGTCGTAACCGTGTACAACCAAGCCATAAGATACGTTCTCGAAAACGGTCATGGATGGAAATATCTGGAAATTCTGGAATACGAACCCGATGCTGCGGTCCTCTGGATTCACCTTCCCGATGTCTATTCCATCGATCAAGATCTGGCCGCTCGAAGGAGGGACGAGACCGGCCACGAGCCGCAAGAGAGTTGTTTTCCCGCAACCGCTCGGGCCGAGCAAAAACACGAATTCACCCTCATCAATCGCTAGGGTGACGTCGTCCGAGGCAACAACCTTGCCCTCGTCGAACGTTTTCGTCACGTGTTCCAGTTCTATCCTCGGCATTGTCTCGTTATCACGACCGTTCCATGGTTTTTCGCAAGAGTAGCAGGACAATGAAGGAAAACAGGATGAGTATCAGGCTCGCGAAACCCGCGGCGGCAAAACTGCTGGTCTCGAACCATTGCACGATGATGAGCGGAACCGTGGTGATCAAGCCGGAGACGACGATCGTCGCGCCTGTTTCGCCCATGGATCGCGTGAAACTCATGATCATGCCGGCAACGATGCCTGGCTGCATCCGTGGCAGGGTGATGGTGCGAAACGTCGTGATGGAATTCGCCCCGAGCGTGCGTGCCGCATCTTCGAGTTCAGGATCAGTTTTTTGGATTATTGCCACTATTGGCCGCACCACATAGGGGAAGCACATGGCGACGTGCACGAGAATGATGAGCCAGAATCCAGGCTGAAACACGTTCAATCCCATGGGTCCCCAAAAAAGGTACATGGCGAAGCCCAACGCCGCTGTCGGAGCCACGAGCGGCACGTCGACCAGCGCGTCGAGCAAGTCCTTGAACCGTCCCCAAGGACGTTTCACGAGGATCATTGCCATGGGCAAGCCAAACAGTACGCAAATCACGGTTGCCAAGCTCGCGATCTCGAGCGAAGTGATCGATGACACCCATAGCCAAGCCCACTTGTTATCCGCGGCAAATAGCGACGCGAGGACTGTGTTTGTGGAGTCGTGGGTAAATGGATTGACCGAGAAATATTCGATCACGAACGGTATGGTGTAAAGGGCTGGAACGAGCACGATGACGACGAATAGCGCCAGCCCGAGCACGTTCCGCGAGAACCGTGCCGGTTTCGTGCTGAGCTTGCGTTCGGCCTTCGGCCAGACTTTCGAGATTGGAAATCCCACGCGACGCGCAAAAACGCGCAAAAACACGAGCGCGATCAAGGAAATTGATATCAAGATCATGGAGAGAAACGCTGCCGCGGGAAAATGCAATGATTGCTTGAGTGACACGACATACACTGGCGCTGTCTCGAACACCCCCGCGACAATGATTGTCGCGCCAGTTTCCCCGAGCGATCGCGTGAAAGCCAGGATGATACCCGCCAGGATTCCTTCCTTGGCGAGCGGGATGGTCACGGTCCGGAAAACGGTGAAACCCGGGGCACCAAGGGTTTTCGCAGCATCCTCGTAGGTCTTGCTCGTTTCCTGAAAAATGACCTTTAAATTTCGCACGATGAATGGATACGTGAATGCAACGTGGGTGAACGTTATCAACATTGGCCCGGGGGAGATGATCCCGGTCTGCAATCCAAGCAAGCCAGAAAGACCCATGTTCGTTCCCCAGAATAAATATAGCGAGAATCCCAAGGCGGAAGTTGGCACTGCCATTGGTAAATCCACGAGCGTGTCCAAGATTTTCCTGCCCTTGAAATTATACCGAGTCAGGATGAATGCCATGGGTAACCCGAGTAGCAAGTCTATGCACGTTGCGATCGTCGCGATCTCGAAGCTTCTCCCGAGCGCCGTGAACATGATCTGTCCTTGCACGTTGCCAGTAATTGGGTCATTGAACACGGAGGTGTATATACCATTCCAGTTAAAAATCACGGCGAAAATGATCGAGAACAGCGGCCCGATGATGAGGAACAAGAAGAACCCGATTGTGCCAGCGTCCAATGCTTTGCGGTAACCTGGTTTCGATAAATGTTTCTCGATTTTCAACAACATGCCTGGTTTTGGTGCCTCGATGTCCGGTCGCGAAAGCTCCAATGTCGGGTTTTCATCGGTGATGCTCGTTTCCATGGAAATCGTTCCTCGTGTTCATATAACCGGGCGGTTCATGAGCCAGAAATCTGCCACCCGCGCGATGAAATTCGCATCCCTTGGCACCGTCATGATCGGAACCGACGAGATGTTATAACGGACCCCGTTAGCAGCATTGAACGTCGCGTTTGGAAGCAGGATCGTCTTGTCGTATACCCTGAACCCCTGGCTCGTTGCGGCTTTCAAGACATCGGGCGTGCGCAAGAATTCATTGACGAAACGTTTTGCAAGAGTTTCCAGTTGGGGATTCGATACCATCCATGGTGCTCCATCAAGCACGCAAAACGGGTGATCGCTATAGATACAGCCTTCCGTCGGATAGACGGCCACCAGAGAATCGTTCCATTGGGCTTTTGCAGTTTTGGATTTCTCTGCCACGAGGTTTTCGTAGAGAATTGCCACGTTGATGCCTGATGGGCCGGATTGTAACATGGATTGGACCAGATATCCGGTACTCGTGCCATAATACACGGCGGCAGATTCGAATTCTTTCATCCATTTCTTGATGGTTGCATTGGTGAGATCTTGGTAGACGAGTTCGGACGAATTTTTCTTTGCCGCGGCCGCAACTGCCATGATGATCCCGCAGAATCCTGAATTGCTCTGGCTTGGATCCGTGTGTGCGAGCTTTATCGGCGAATTCGGTTCTGCTGCTAAGTCGTGGAGGTCTTGCAAGCTCGTGATGTTGTGCTTGTTCAAAAGCGATTGCCACGTGGCTATGATTATAGGACTATACATCGTGGAGACATTGATTGTCGTGATGGGACTTGGCGTGCTAAGCTGCTGTTCCCAGATTAAGTTGAGATAAGGAATCCATGTTGCCGCGGCGGGAGACCAGATGGCGGGTTTATACTGCCCGCTGACTATTGCATTGATGGAATCGACCGATCCAACTGGAAAAAAATTGATATTGATGCTTGGCCCATCAGGGTAGTGAGCTGCATACCAATCGAGAAACAAAGGCTTGATCTGTTCCATCCAAGCCGCTTTCTCACTCGAATACGCGATCGTGAACATCAGCGTGCCCTGGCTCGATTGCTTGCTTGCAACGGTGCCAATACCGAACCCTATCAAGAACCCCGCGATGAGCAAGAGCGCGCCGATGTTGCGCTGCCTCCTTGCCTTGATCTGCTTCATCGCGGAATTTGGCATCATCGTGAAAAAACCTTGAAATTAGGATACTTTTCAACTAACGATCGATGAAATGAATCCGTTCACGTATCCAAGGATTAATCCTATCGCTAGACCTATCAAGAGGTAAATCCACCATTTCTTGAAGGACACTTGCATTTCACCATTGATTTTATCGCTTTAATTCATCTCCATTCCGCTACGTACTTTATATCTTTCTCTCTATAGTATAGAGAGAGCACAATATACTATATAGACGGGAAAAGAAAATCGAGAAAAATATCTTGAAAATGTCAAAAACCATGATTATATCTAATATCCATTTCCTCCCGGTTTTCTTTTTTTTCCTCTAGTAGCGTTCTTATAGCTTGAAGCGTAGATGAACGAGACGACATTGAATCACGGTATCGTGCATTCCCATGGAACAGACTCAAAAGGTACATATAACATGTCCCGCGTGTCACCAAGAGCAAGATGTCGAGATTCCCTTGGATGTGATCGCGAATGGCCCAGAAACTGGGCTCGTCACGGTATCCTTCAAGAGTGAATGTGGCCACGCATGCCAGGTCTTCATCGACAAGAATTACAAGGTACGGGGTGGTCAATGTGCTGATATCTCCCTCGATGACGCGGATATTCAAGTTGAAACAATATCGCAAGACACGCTGCAAGTCGGCGAGATCGTCCTCCGATTTGCCATGGATGTCATCAAGCAAGATATCGTGGATGCCGACCTTATCGATAGCATAAGCGCGCAAGAAAAAATCGACCAGGTCGAAAATGCTCTCATCCGCGGTGATGTGAGAAAAGCAATGAAGATTTTCACGAATTTACGCAAGTTTGTCAAGGAAATCGGCGAGGATAATTATGCCAAGCGCATTGACCAACAATTAAATCTCCTAAACAAGCTCATCGATAAAAAGATCGGTTTTGATTGGGATTCGATCATTTTACGTGATTACAGCGGCGTTCCGGATGAGGAATTTGCAAGAGCACGCGCCTTGCACTACGAACGACTGAGGCAAGTGATGGCCGAATTGGAATATCAAGCGATTCAAGAAACATTGACTCGCGATGCCGTGGAACAGAAAAAAATGCGGCTCCTCGGGCTTATCGATAGCGAGGAATAATTTGCCAATCACATGACCTTCCTTTCGAGTTATATATTGTTTTTAGCTCCGCGCTGAAATTCATTAATCTACTTTCAGCGAGATTGTCATTATCATGCCAAAGAAAGCACCGCCTTCCCAGCGGGATCGATTACACTTGCTGGATCAATTCAAACCAGGCACGCCCCCGGCAACAATGGCCATCGATTTGCTGCAAATGATGATCCGGGTCGACACATCGAACCCGCCAGGCAATGAGATCGAGCTGGCAACAAAACTGGAAGCATGGGTGCAATCCCAGGGAATGGATCTCGTCACAACAAGGATATTCGAGAGCGAGCCTGGTCGCGCCGACTTAATCGTCGATATTCCAGGCACCGAGCCGGAAAGCCATCCATCGTGGGGCTTCATGTCCCACCTTGACGTTGTTCCCGCTGAAGGAACGTGGACGTATCCGCCGTTCGCTGCCGAGATCGTGGAAGCAGAACACGATTCGTTCATCTGGGGCCGCGGCGCAATGGACATCAAGTACATGGGCGCGGCCCACCTCACTGCAGCCTTTACGCTACTTAGCGAGGGTTTCCGGCCGAAAGGAAACATCAAGATTTTGCTGTGCGCCGACGAAGAATGCGGCGGGCATAAGGGGCTGGATTGGCTCGCGCAAAATCATCCCGATGCCATCAAGGTTGATTGCTGCTTGAACGAGGGCGGAGGATTCAAGATTCCTCTCAAGGACGATTTCGTCATCCAGACAGGAGAAAAAGGCATTTTTTGGACAAAGTTCAAGATCCATGGCAAGGGTGGCCACGGGAGCATGCCGCCACCGCACAACACGACCGCCATTTACAAGATGGTGGCGGCGCTGGAACGGTTGAAAAAGTTCAAGCCTAAAATGATCATCAACAAGGAATACATTTCAACCATCGACGCGATGAGCATCCCGGGAGCGATCAAGTTCTTGCTTAAGCGAAAATCGCTCTTGCGAGGACTGCTCAACTTGGCAGGTAAGGTCGCTAAGGTTAATCTTGCTCAGGTCGTCTTGCCATTGGTCTCTGATTCCATCGCCGTTACCAACTTCCACTCTGGCATGAAAGAAAATTCCATAAGTCCCGATGCCGAGATCACACTCGACATTCGCACGTTACCAGGCCATGGTCGCGAGCACGTGAATGCCATGATACGCAAGGCAATCGGCGCGGAACTCTTCGACCAAATGGAATGGGAAGCGCGAGATAATCAAATGTGCACCACGTCGACAACGGATAACGAGTACTACAAGATCATCGAAAATATCGCGCGAGAAATTTATCCGGGTGCAAATCTCGTGCCAATGCTCAGCGCGGGATCCACTGATTGCAAGTTTTATCGCGAACGTGGAATGCACGCCTACGGCTTTTGCCCTGTCATCAAGGACGAGGACATGACGTATGCTCAACTTCTCGCTTTGGCCCATAATGCCGACGAGCGCATTTCCCTCACGAATCTCTTGCTTGGCGTGGATTTCAACTATCGCATCATGAAACAAGTATAGGTGGAAATATTGACGACTGAAATCAACATTCTCGATTATCTCGGGGGCGTCGTCCTTGCGCTGCTGACCACGATTTGTTTTAACTATGCACCGCTGCTCCTAAAAAAGGGCTTGAATCAAATGGAGGCGATTTCCACCAAGAATCTACTCGCGTCCATAAAACGCATGATCACGAATCGATATTGGCTCGAAGGAATAGGCGTGACGTTACTTGGTGGCGTGCTCTATTTCATAGCGTTGAACATCGCAGGAGTCACAATTGTTCAACCATTGTTGAATTTCGGTTTCATCGTCCTGGTGATCATGGCACGGCGCATGCTGGGCGAAAAACTTGATCAAAAAGCTAAAGTTGCAATCGCCATCCTCATTACCATGCCGTTTTTCATCTCGCTTGGCCAGGTGACGCCGCCAACAACGTTGTCCAACCCGGCGACGATGGTCTGGTTCAGCATTGCTTGCATCATCGCTACTTGCGTCGCTTACGTTGTTTCTCGAAAAATACTCATCTTGTGGGCCATTACGACGGGCATCATCCTGGGATTAAACGCGGCTTACGAGCAATGGTTCTCGGTGACTTTTTTCGGCGCGTGGGCGGCCAGGGGAAATATATTGGTCGCTGCCTGGGTCGCGATCATCCCCATCGTTTGCATGGTTGTCGGGACCGTGGCCGGGTTTTTCATCAACCAGGTCGGCTTGCAGAAAAACCTCGCCTCGCGCTTCAACCCGATCAATGGCACGACGAACGTGCTGCTCGGGCTATTTGGTGGCATCTTGCTCTTTGGCCAGACAGTGACGAATTGGTGGTTCTATGGCATCGGCGTCGTCATGGGCATTGCGGGCGTTATCTTGCTGAGCAAGTATCAAATCGATTCCATGACGCCGCCACCAAGCCAAGAAAAATCCAAGGATGCCGAGCCACCAGCTGGCGAATATATCATAACATCGGCTGATGATCAGCACGGCCTGGAGGATGACGAGCCAAAAATGAACAAGGCTGAAGATGGATTAGAGATCGACCAAGACTAAAGACTTGTGATCTGCATCGTGTTACCCGGGGGATCATCTTCCGAGCATGATCAAGAGTTCTCCAATAAGATCTTCTCGAAAAGCAAGGTGCCGCCCGGGATTCCTTCCTCGTATCCGAAACCAATGTCCAGCATCGATTGCAATAAGCCCTCGGGACAAAACACGTCGATCCGGTCGATGCCGCTTTCATTCATAAGGACGTTGGATTGATACCGAACCAAGCCAGCGGCAGCGGCAGCTTGACCGTAAACCACGAACCATCGTTCGTTATCGGGCGGTGTCTCGGCCATAGCGTCGTCATCACGATCCAACACGAGCAAGATCGCGCTATCATTGCGAATGAATGTTAACCGTCGGCTCGTGAAATGCTCGATGGTTCGCGGCATCCACACAAATCCAGCGCAGAGCATGTCATTCGGCGGGTTTTCGATGCTCTCGTAAGCAAGCAATGCATCTTCGGCGGAAATTGCCCGAATATCACCATGCTCGCCATCTGTCATGTTCTCGATGGAGAGATTTGCCGGGTTGGCTGTTACCTGGTGCATAAAATCGATCTGTTGAAACCCAAATTGCTTGGCGAGCTTGATGGATCCCTCGTTCTCCATGCCAGTGTCGTATCGAGCGATCCTTGCCCCGCCGTCTTTGGCAATCTCGATGGAATGCTGGGCTAACGCCTTGCCTATTCCAGTTTTCTGGAGATCGGGTGCGACCCGTCCTCCCTCGAGCCATGCCATGTCATCAAATAACCACCTGACCCTCGCGATCCCTACCAATTGCGTCATTGCCTCGTCTTCAAATGCGCCGAAGACCGTTGCTTCATTCTGGGAGACCCAGCGGTCGATGACCCGGGGCATGTAATCATGGCCGTCCCAGATATCTTTCACGAGCTCTTTGACCGCGGGAATATCATCGAGGACGAGGTCCCGGAAGTATAATCGAGCTTCCATGGCAAGTCATGTCAAACTATCGCGAGAAAAGAATTTTACCTTCCTTTTACGGGTTCTTTTGGGTTACATCGTGGACGAGACCATGATATAGAGACTTTGGCCTGGATGGCGTGAAAGTTATTAACTACATTCACGAAATTTCATCATCATGAAGATTGCGATTTTGGGCGGTTCTGGCAGGACAGGCCTTTTGGTCATCAAGGAGGGTCTTGAACGTGGCCACGAGCTGTTTGCACTGGTGAGAAAGCCAGGAAAAATCGACGTGCAATCGGAACACTTGCACCTGATCGAGGGTGTGCCTACCTCCCTTGACAATGTCCGTGAAACGCTGAAAGGCACCGAAGCCGTCGTCATTGCCCTGAACATCAACCGGAAATCGGACCTGCCATGGGCCAAGTTGACATCGCCTGAGGACTTGATTTCCGCGAGCGTGAAAAATGCCATCCGGGTCATGCAAGAAGAAGGCATCACGCGCATCGTCTCGATCAGCGCCTACGGCGTTGGCGACACGAGAGCCTCGATCAACTCGCTCGGGCGATTATTCCTGTTCCACACGAACATAAAGTATGCTTACGTTGACCATGAGCGGCAAGAAAAATTGATCAGCGCCTCCGACCTCGATTGGATCATCTTGCGGCCAACGTTCTTGAAAAGCGGCGAGGCAGTAAAGGAAATCCGGGTGAGTATTAACGGCCAGCCTAAACCAAGGGGAAGCATTTCCCGCCGGAACCTCGCTCGGTTCATCTTGAATTGCGTGGAAACGGGAAATTACTCCAGGCAATTCCTCACCTTGTCCGAGCCATGAATCCTTGCCGCGCGAGCCGAACGATCCTTTTCCCATCTATAGAGACTCTACGGCGGACGGCATATCGTTGCGAGAATCGTTATAAAGCACGCATCAAGCTCAAGATCAAGCAGTATGAAAAAAGTAAAGGTGTCATGTGAATGGAATCTGACCATGACGAGGACGTCGATTATGATGTATACTACAGAACCGTCGACGTCGATCTCTATCTCAAGGATCTCATCTCGTTTAAGAAACCACGTCGCATCGAAATTGACGATGACAAGTAACGCGTGAAATTCTAATCTACGCGGTAAAGTAATATCATGTATCTCCTGTTTTTATTTTCTAACACTTTTGAAAGCCTATTTTAATCTTACTTGTTAGTATCCAAAGGCCGGCATTATGACCGTGCGTTAGCCGTCTTTTACTATATAGAATATAATGTGGACTCTATAGTATGGCGAGTAACAATATAAAGCGTGCATCGAGAAACAGATCAAGCAATATGCGAAAAACAAAGGTGTAACCAAAATGGAATTAGAAGAAACCGATGAAGTCAATGATGAGGCGTTTCCGTACATGACGGTCGACGCAGATCTCTATCTCAAGGACATCGTATCGGTTAAGAAACCACGTCATGTTGATTTTGAAGTCGGCAAGTGATGCGTGGATTTTCGTTTCACGCGGTAATATTTTATCTTGTATTTCTTACATTTGTTATTTAACGGCCACGAAGGTGTTGAATTGATGAAAACCCACCATGATGAAGATCTTGATGCGCTCCTCCCCGATGAGATGACGGATGATGACGAGATCATGATCCTCGGCGATAGCTTCGTCGATTGTGCCGAGATTTACAAGTTCTCGTTTTAACGCTCGAATCTCCAAGGCGTCCTGCGGCTTAAACGAGTTGGAATTGTAGGTATCAAAAACCCGGCAGCCTTGATGTACGGCGTGATCAACGAGCGATTTGAGCATTGCATCACTATCAACAATCACTTGGATGTCGCGTGGGACACAAAAGATGCCCGCGTCCAGGTGCTGGTTGATGGCCGGCCGGTGCTTCATTGTGCTTTTCTCGTGGCTGATATCTCCCCGGTAGACGAATCCATCGAGAGCATCGACGATCTTGCCCGCGTGGCCGGGGCACGCCAGCTCGAAGGCCAGGGCATCAGGGATATCATGACCATCGAGGAGGAGGTATTCGCGCATGCCAGCAACATCCAAGCATGGGCCGAGCACGATTACGACACGCGACTGCTCCACAGCAACATCGCCTTCCCGCTGCTCAAGGAGCTCGCCGCGGCGGGGGATGACAAGGCGACACGGGTGCTCCAAGCAGACATCGAAACCCGGCTGCGCGATGGCTCGCCAGAAACGCGCCAGCTCATCTTGAAATCGTGCTGGGACTTGATCGACCCCGAGCTCATCGAGCGCATTCTCTCCGAAATCACGAACGAAGGCGTGAAAAGCAGCATCTGGTATGACCGGGCGAACGATCTGCATGAACGGGGCAATTTCGAGGAAGCCATGCGAGCCTACCGTGAATCGATCCGCTACAAACCGGGTCATGTATATGGGGCACGGTTCAATCTCGGCATTACGCTACACGACGCGGGAGACTTGAACGGGGCTATCGAGATTTTTCGCGAGGTCGTTGCCGAGCATTCCTGGGTGGAACCGGAAGCATGGTACAATCTCGGCACCTTGCTCGATGAAGCCGGCGATTCAGCTGGCGCGATCGATGCATACCGCCACGCGATCGATGTTGATCGAAATTACGTGCTCGCGTGGAATAACTTGAGCTGCTGCTTGAACGATATCGGGCAGGTAGATGAAGCGATCGAAGCGGCGCGGCAGTCCCTTGCCATCGATGCGACGATCGCCATGCACTGGACGACGCTGGGGGAGGCGCTCCAGGCATCGGGCGACGTCGATGGCGCGGTCGAGGCATACCAAAAGGCGTTGTCCATCGACCGTGCCGAGCCTTATGCACGGAGTTATCTCGATAAACTCGGTATGCCATGGCAAGACAACAACACGACCTAAATAGAGCAAAAAACAAGTCATCATTGCTTGTTTAATAACGAAATTCAAGTAACTTTTTTTTTCGTAAAGTAAGTATTTATTTCTTACATCATATATTGTCCTCGATGGAAGATGAAAGCTATTCACAAGACAAGGGTTTCCACCAAGGGTCAGATCACGATCCCGAAGGTTTTTCGTGACAAGCTCAAAGTGAACGTCGGGGATAAGGTCACTTTGATCATGATCGATAATGGCATCTTGATAAAACCAGATATCGCGAGAATAGGTACGTTGCGTGGACTTTTAAAAGATGAAATAGATATCACCAAAGCTACAGAATTTATCGATAACGAGCGAAAAAAATGGCGGCTGTAACATGGTCTCCTTCATCGTCGATTCAGTTGCATTTTTATCATATCTAGCCGACGTGTTGCCTACTGCGGCAGATGCCCTTTTCAAGCAAGCAGAAAATAACGAGATTGACCTGGTATTACCCTCCATCGTCCTTGGCGAAACCTTGTACACTATTTACAAGGGAAAGGAGATTTTCGGGAAGGTCATCCCATTGGAAAAAGTGGACTTGATCCTCGATCTCTTGCGTTCATCCGACGTGTTGCAACTCGTAGACATGAATGTCACGTGCTGGGAAATTTTTCACGATTTGAAAACGCCCGAGCTCCATGATCGGATGATAATCGCGACGTTCAAGCATCTAGGTTGCGAGGGAATCATCACCAACGATCCGGACATGAAACAAGAAGTCAACACGATTTGGTCATGAATGAGCCACTATCTCAGCTTAATTTAATATCACCTCACGTCACCAAAGAAGACAAATAAGCGGAAAAGTCATGTCACTATCACGGAAGAAGCTTCGAACTTTATCGCTGTTAAGCGAACAAAGTGGCAAGCATGATGGATGCAGTACAATGGGCAAATCCCGACACCGTGAAATCGAACCAAGCACGCGTTGTATTTCGATTGCGGTTCCTTTGCTTGATCATGGTCGTGATCTCGGTGGTCGTGCCGTGGGCGATCGTTTCCTATGAAACGCGTCCTGGTGAAACGGCATCGTATGGCATCGCGCTGTGGGGCGTGGTTCAAGTGAACGCGCAATATTATCAGAGTTTGTGGCCATGGGCTTTCCTTGGCCTTTTCTTGCCTAATGCTTTCCCGTGCTATTTCGCTTCGGAGTATGCCCGCGTCCAGCTTAGGAAAGGTAAGACGGTTCCCGCGAATATCTTCATCACTGCAGGTGGGTTGGCCATTCCTGCCCTTGCCATGAATTTAAGCGATATCTTTCAACACTTGATGAATCCACAATATCAAGCAAATTTTGTATATTTTCCAAGCACTCTCGTTAACGGTTCCATCGCCGTCGTCATGCTCACCTTCATCGGCCTTAACCGCATTGGGCCGTGGATCGTCCCGCCACTATCACCCGGCATGGTGGAATCCCTCGTGCCGAAGCGACAGAAGCAAGTTCAATTCTTGAAAACCATCATATCCTTGTGCGAACAAAACCAGGGATGCACCTCGATCTCGGACATTGCATCTGCCACGGGCTTTCCCGCACCGATCGTGAAGGCGAAAATATCAAACCTCGTTAACGGGCACGTGTTCGTGTTGCGCAAGAGCGAATCCCGGGATACTATTAAGGTCGCCCGGGTAAACCTTCCGCAATTTTAATGGTAAAGCGCCGTTTCTTCGAAAACCGATGATCTTGCTGGAAATTACAATAATACTATGATATGAAAGCCACGTTTAAAAAATGAAAACCCCACCGATAGCGCACGGCGTTGGATTATCCGCAATAGATAATGAAAACATTAAATAGATTCGGACATTAACAAAGCTCAGTTCGCACTTAGCGAAAAACCGTATTGCTCCTCGCATTTAGCGTGGACGGGTAATTGGAGCCCGTATAGTAAGCACCTATTCGTTTGGTACAGTACTGCCCTCTCAAAGAGGCGGGAATCCCAAAACTGTCTTTCGGGACGGTCATAGAATTGGTGGTAACCTCCGTTCCCTTTCCGAACACGGTATTTTTCTCTTTCTTGAAATCCGGTAAAATCTATTCACGTTGAGCCTTATTCGGTAAAATCTGCTCATTTTCATCTTCCTTTTTCCAATGTAACATCCGTTCCCTTTCCGAACACGGTAATTCGCTCAATTAGATAAGGCGATTAATAAACTGTCTTATCGAATGTTCCATTAGAGTACCGATTAAAACAACGCGTAAAAAAAGGGAGATGGCGCGCACCATCTCGGCAAACTCCGTTTCCTTTCCGAACACGGTTTTCGTCGAATTTCATCGTGATGCATTATCAAGCGGGGTTTCGGTATTCTCGGTCAGCGCGCGTTCCCTTGTTCTTGACATGTGCCCCGGGATTTTAAAAAATTTGATATAAATCTCGAATGGCTCAAGTAAGTATTCGAGCCATTTTGCATTCCTTATTGAGGAAAGGCAATGAAGAGCGCCAATAAAAAGCCATTCGCGATAACAAGAAACAAGACACCTCCAAGAACCTTATACCTTACGATCACAACCATCGCTAGTACTAGACTGGCCACGATTGCTACGATCATTGCGATAATGGCATCGTTCCGTAGCGCCACGTGCAAGGCGGGAGTATTAGGCGGTAAACCGATGGGACCAATGAGGCTAATAAACCAGAAGGCGTATTCTGCCACGATGCATAGAACCGAGCCCAGTACTAATTTATTCACTTTATCCACGGTAATTCCCTGTTCTATCTTTGCAGTTCGTATTATTGATGTAGCTTATCGCGCCATGTTGCACTATAAACATAGTCGAGACAAGTAAAGTCCCTCCTCCAAATCCAAACCATGGTCATTAGGCCATAAGATGATCCAGGTGAGCGCGCGTTCCCTTGTGCTTGACATGTGCTCCGGGATTTTAAAACGCATCGATCATCGCGTGCATCATCAAAGAGCATGGCTCACCTGCAAAGGCAGAAAAACAATTCAAGTTATAACGTTAAGGGGGCAACATCTTGTTGCATTTTATACAATCCTCTGCACGGGCATCATTCCATGTCCCGCATTCATTACACCACGAACGCTTACAACTCACGCAACGTCGATTTACAACATTTCCATTGCATACGGGGCATAGTGTAGGTGTTTCCTGAGGATGCAGCTTATTGTACGCGGATTTGTTTTTCTTGCTTTCTCTTATAATCACATAAATTACATGCGGGATCATCAAGAGAATTCCAACTATAAATATAGGAATTCTAAAGTAGAGAATTAATCCCCAAAATTCATCACCGAAGCTCATATATCCAAATGGAGAGATGAGTGCGAAAAAAACAAAAGCAATGCCTATCATCAAGAGTATTTCGGTTGGAGTAGCCTTTTTACTTCTAGATCTCCATGCTTTTACATAAATTGGCATAATTTTCATCTAATCGAAATAACCTCTTTCGTGATTATCGATTCCTCCTCATATTTATTTAAAGGATTCCCTCTTTTATACCGAAAATCTGGTCCGTGCCTACTATTATCTTGCAATACCAGATTCCAACGATATAGGAAGCAATATTTAAAGATTCTTCATTGAAACTGGAAAGTAATCAAGAAAAAATGTCCAGTGTCAATGAAAATTATGAATACGTTAGAATCATGTGAAAAATGGCACGATAAATTTAAACTGGAAGGTAATCTTTCCTTGAGCAATCCTTCTTGCAACCCTGGCATATTTTATCCTTGAATAACGGTATCCACTTCATTTCTTTCTCGTCATCAAGAATCATTGTAAAATCATCTACAAGATTGGCCAAGAATGAAATGGTTTTAATCTTCACATCATCAATAGAAGAGAATTCTTCGATGCTTGACTGGTTTGCGGCTGCTTGTTGCTCGATCAGCTTACTAATCCGCTTCCAATTATCGGAAAGAACTAAATTACTGGCCCCAAGACCTGCTTCTATGCTATGATCATGTTCTATTGACTCAATATAGCTTGGGTATTTGTGATAAAAGACAAATATCCGTGTTTGCGAATCCATGATCATATCCAAGGATTTTTTGCGAAAATATGTCCGATCTTGTTTTTGTTTTCTTAGGGATGGTAACTCTGGGCTATCCTTGAAATCCGCAACCAATGATGCTTGGATATAACCGCTATTTACTAATGCACATCTTATTTCTTCTAGTTCTAACTTCTTGGATTCATATGGGCCTAAAATCAGCACACGCAAAGCAGCCTTTCGCTTGTCTGTTGCCGATCCATCAAAGTTATCGAATAAGCCCATGTTTAATAGGACTATTCTGAGAGATCTAAGCAACGATATTAATTTCCTTTTAGTTGGGAAAATATTCCTTCAACTGGGATTAGTTCCCTTTAAAAAGGGAAAGTTGATCTTTCTAGTAGGGTAAATTCTTATTTACCTAAATTGTTACTTTTTACTTGTAATATTGAGGTGGTTCAACATGCCCAGGAAAAAAGAAAATGCATTGGTATTAGTTTCCCACGAAGAATTGCCAGTGCGATTGATAAACGCAATAAAAGCGTTGGATGCGGAAGCAAGGCGTGGAATAATTTATTTGCTGGATAGCAAGGGGCCTTTATCATTCACGGTAATCTATCGTGCATTGAATATATCCAAACAAAATGCTGCGGCTCATCTACGGGTACTGAGTTATGCAGGTTTAATCGATAGAAAGTTGAAACAAGACAGAGAGGAATTCACCTCGTATTATGAATTAACGAAGTTTGCTTCCAGGTTATTGAAAAGCCTTCTCGATAGCACAAAATCAAGTATTGACGAAGACGATGTAACCATCGAGGAAGGTAAGAACATAGCTAAGAATATTGAGATGAATTTATGGAATAGAGGAGCCCTGGAGAATCAATTATTACCTATGATACATGATTACACGCCTTTATCATTAAATGATTTAATTGATAATTATGATAGCATCCCATCAAATAATACGGATATTATTCCGAATTCAACTTGTAATTATGAAATCATCTCATCAAATATTTCTGACACTAATCCGAATTCAACTTATAACTTTTCAATTATTCAGAACAAATCCGTACGCGGCCGATAGCAACAAAAGGTATAAATGGTGCTAAAAAAATGGTTGTTATGTTCCCAGAGTTTTACTTTGGGCTCCTTTTTCAAAGCAAATGTCAACCATTCTGGAAGTTTCCTTTCCGAACGCGGTTTTCGTCGAATTTCGTCGTTATGCAATATCAAGCGGGGTTTCGGTGTTCTGGGTTAGCGCGCGTTCCCTTGTATTGGAAATGCGCTCCAGGGATTTAAAAAAATTCGATATCCACCCCACCATCACGTATATATATTCTCCAACAATATTGGAAAATTATATTTAAAACTTTTCCAATGGTAATGGAAAGTTATATATAAAGGATCTCCAATACCGATGCAAAGATATGAATGGAACGCAGGATAATGCCCGTGAGATTCGAGAATGCTAACCCGTGGTGGATCAACGAACCTGATCCCGTGTTCGATGACTGGAGCGCCCGGGACTTGAAATGGACACCGAGGCTCGTTAGTACATTGGCCGATGCACATCTCCAGCGAAAGTTTGGCTTGCATTTTCTCACGGGGCCTCGACAAGTCGGAAAGACAACGGCGCTTCATCTTTTCATTCACGAGCTCCTGGAAAAAGGGATTGAACCGTATTCGATCTGTTTCTTGCAATGTGACGAGTTTTCCGATTTTCACGAACTCGGTGAAGCAATTGACGCGTACATGGAAACCAGGAAGTCCCGACACATCGCAAGCTCCGTGCTCGTGTTCGACGAGATCACGTTTGTCAAGGAATGGTGGCGCACCGTGAAAGCACGCATCGATGCCAGGCAGATGACTCGCGACACGATCATCGTGACCGGTTCCACGAGTCTGGATCTCCTGGCACAAAAAGAACGCTTCCCGGGGCGGCGAGGGGAGGGCATCGATGCTATCCTGTTTCCCCTCGATTTTCACCAATACGCCGCGCTGCACGTCACAGGCTTGGTAGCGTCGAGGCTCACCAAGGATCTCGATATCGATGCCATGTGCAATCCTAACTTGCTTTTGTCTGGCAAATTGAACGATCTGTTCCAGCAATACTTGATCACCGGCGGGTTTCCAAGACCGATACATGATTTTCATCGCTCAGGCAAGGTGTCAAGTGCCACGTATAGCGATTTCCTGGCTTGGTTGAAGGGAGATATGCAATCGGCAGGAAAATCCATGGCATTCACGAAGGAAATCGTGCAATACCTGCTCGAGGCAAGGAATTCAGCGATCAGCTGGAATTCTATATCGAAAAACACCTCGATCCAGTCGCCGACATCTGTCATCTCGTACGTGGAAATGCTGGAACACATGTTCGTCATCAAGATTCTCTATGTACTTAACCAGCAAAAGCACGTTGAACCCAGGCGAAACAAGAAGGTTCACTTCACCGACCCGTTCTTGTTTCGTGTTTTCAGCGAGCAAACGGGTGTTGATGTGCTTGACGAGCACGTGGCTGAAAGCATCGTTGCATCCCACCTGGCGCGCAAGTATCCGACCTATTATTGGAAAAATGGTTCGGAGATCGATGCCATCGCGCTGGTTGAAAATTCGCCGCTCGGCTTCGAGGTTAAATACGGCAAAAAATCGTGGAAAAGGGTCTTGCACCTGCCAAAGCAATTCATTCTGGAGAAGCAGGTCATGCCCTTATTTCTTGCTTCGGTTGACTGGCTTCCTTGAAAGAATCGATGAATTCAATGGCGGATTCAAAATCGAGCCTGATAAGAAGCATAATGATAAAAATCATACCTGGTAAACGCCACGTTCTGCATTTATCCCTCCGCTTTCTCGACAAGTAAATCCACCAGGTAGAGCATAGTTTCCTCGATGTTCTTGTTCTCCCTTGCTGAAGTTACAAATGATGCAGATAAAACATGTCGCTTTACAATTTCTTCGAAAACAAGGTTAATTCTCGAGAATGAGCTGTAGAAAGGGTTTCATTTTTCAAGATCGAGTTAAAAAATGCTCAATTTTCCGCGATGGTAACATATATTAAGGTAAGGCGAAATCGTGTGATCTATCAATAAAAAATATCGGGGTAAAGACTCATGCCAGATCTCAAGGATTTTTACGTGGATGAAAACAAGGTGTGGTTCACCGAGGGATATTGGCCCGAAGGCGTGCCGCACCAGATATATGACATCGAGGATGCCGAGATCGAGCCAATTTACGACTGTTTCATGCGAAGTGCGAATAAATATGACACGTGGGACAAGGACGCGATCCTATTCGTACTCGGCACTTATGTAGAGCATGTTACTTTTAGAACGCTGGTGGAAAAATCCGACAGGTTCGCGACGTTCCTATACAACACGTGCGGGGTCAGGAAAGGGGACGTCGTCGCGATAATGCTGCCGAACTCGATTAATTACATCGTCGCGTATCTTGCTTCGTTGAAAATCGGGGCCGTCGCAGCCGGAGTTAACCCGCAATATATGCCGGTCGAATTATTGCACGAACTTAGCATTATCGACGCTAAAGTTTTTGTAATGATGGATGCACTGTACATCGCAGGCCCGAACACCGAACTCCCGAAAACTAACGTGAAATACTTGATTTCGACAAATCTTCTGGATTTCGTCACGGCAGGTCCTGGCATTTTCGAAGCGATAAGAAGCAAGATACCGGATTTTCAAGATAAAGTGCCGGATCAAGGAGAAACGTACGAGATATATCGGATGAAACAAGCCATTGATGAAACAGAACCCATGAACTTGGATGACGTCAAGCCGGAGATCGATCCATGGAACGACACTGCAGCCTTGTTGATGACGGGCGGCACGACCGGTTTGCCGAAACCTGCTGTGTTAACGCACGCGGGCTTGGTTTCTGCCGTGATCATGCTTCAACCATGGGTCAACCTGAAAACTGGCATGCTCACGATCGGTTCTCTTCCATTCTACCACGTTTACGGCTTGACTTGCGTCTTGAACGGCCCGCTACGGCTTGGAATGCCCGTGATCCTCTTTCCCAAACCACCAAGCGAGGAAGACCTGTGCAAAGTCATCAACATGCTGGATGCCCCGGAGGGCATCATTTACACGGGGGTCGAAATGCTGTTCAAGCGGCTCACGGATTTCGTGGAAAGCATGGGTGTAGAAGCATTCAAGAATGAATATGACTTCTGGAAAAAAATGAAGTATGCAAGTTGCGGGGCCGGACCACTTCACGATTACGTGAGAATTCCGTTCGAGGAAGTATTTTGCCCGATACGGGTTGGTTATGGATTGACCGAAACGTGCTCCCTCGTCTCGATCACGCCGTTCTGGGGAAAATACAAGAATGGAAAGCTTGGTTTGCCCCTCCCGGGCACGGATTGGGCCATCTTTCCAGCGGATAACTTTGACGACGGCCCGATATGCGATGGCACTAAGGAACGGGGCGGATTCGGCATTGACTACACGGGAGAGATATGCGTGGCCAGCCCCGACCTCATGAAAGGATACCTCGGCGAGGGAGGCATCAAGGAAGACAACTTGAAGGAATGGAACGGCAGGACGTGGCTGCTCACCGGCGACATCGGTTACATGGATGAGGACGGGTTCGTGGAAATTCGCGACCGGAAAAAGTCACTGATCAAGGTCGCCGGCCACAGCGTGTTCCCTAAAGAAGTGGAGGATATTATCGGACAGCATGAGATGGTCAGCGAGGTCGCGGTCGCAGGCTTGCCCGATGAGATGCGGGGAGAATGCGTCAAGGCTTGGATATTGCTGAAAAAAGAGTATAAGGCTGACCGTGACATTAACTCCGAATCCTTGAAGGAATGGTGCAAGCAAAACATGGCCGTGTGGAAAACGCCAAAATACATAGAGTTCATCAGCATCATGCCCGTGTCGATGACGGGGAAAGTCCAGAGGAGGACTTTGCAAGAGAAAGATATGGATAAGATGACAAAGGGCAGGGCGATAAAAGGTTAAACCGGTTTTATTTTTTTTTGTTCTAAATCAGGTACAGCCATGATCGATCACATCATTTGCTCGACAAGCAAATCCATCAAATGGAAAATCGTTTCTTCGATGTTCACGTGATCCTCTGATGAATTCACAAGCGATGCAGATAAATCATTCTATCTCCATGATGCCCTGTTGATGTAATTCCGAAAAAAGTCACTTCTTTGACGAATTAATGAGAAACCGTCTCGTTAATCGCCTTGATCGGAAATTATCTGGCGCTTTTTTGGTTTTCCTTCCGATTCTTCAAGTGGTAATTCATTCCTCGAACCGTTCATTTCGACGTCCAGATCCGTAGCCCCCGCGATGATGATCTTGTCTATCTCCTTCTGCATCTCGCCAAGAGTTCCGTTTTTTCGCCGGTCCAAGTTTACCTTACCGATTTTTAAAAGGATCTTGAACGTGGCAAGATCGGTTTCCTCGTGCAATTCATCCTTGATCGTCGCAAATATCTGGAAAATGGGGTCACTCGCCTGCACGCGAAAATCCAGCTCGGCCGCCGGGTCTAGTATAGCGCCGCAATTCCAGCATTTATTTTCAGTCTTGACGAGGGCTTCCTTGCACGGGATGCAATAGAACACGTTGCACTTGCTGCACATGAACACCGGGCCATCGATGACTCCCCGGTGAACGATGCAGATGCGCTTGGCTTGGTAATATTGCACGAGAGCTTCGTCCAATCTCGAAAAGTAAAAGACAATGATCCCGACGATTAAAAAAACAGGTGAAAAAAACCACCGGATTGCCACCATTACAGAAGGACCTGAGGGAATGGCGCCTGCGCCAAGAACCAAGCCAGCGCTAAACATGATTATACCTATAACGGAAATTATTGAATCCTTTTTCACGGTACCGCTGGTATTTTTGATGAGAAGCGCATATAAAAAAACTAAACCGGGAATTATAATGCCAGCTGCCCCGAATTCTTCATATTGCGCAATTTCGAACGTTAAATCACCTCCAATACCAAACATGATGAAAAATAACGCGATAAAGGCGACCAAGAAACTAATAAATGAGACTGACGTAAAAAAAGGCTTTCTATTCAGGATATTCCTTTCAAGATTGAAATAAATGAATAATAGGCTGATGAACGTGAGTGAATATGCACCCGAGGACCAGGTATTCGTATTAGGAAAATCGTAATCCGAAAACAAGAACAAAATTCGCGCGAAAGCATAGAATACTCCGAAAAAAGCAAAAGTCATGCAAAGGCGACGCGTGGGAACATTTTTTGCCCTGTAACTACGTATTATAAATCCAATAAACCAACCGAATAAAGTACCTATGAAAATCGCCATCAATAAGGTGTTAACCCAATAATATTCTTCGAACGGACTTATATCTAGTAGCATTTTCTCGTCTCTCCTTAATGATCATTCTATTCACTTGTTCTATTTTGTCAAGAATTGACCTCGTGGAAATGATTAATGTGAGAATTTCTCTATCCAATCAAGAATCACGTGCAGACATGGTGAAATCAGTCGAGCATGTATTTATACCTATAAAAGCGCTCCAAATTTCGTTACCATTCTTTCTTCCCGTGTCGAAGATAAACCTCCAGCAGCTAACGCGGGCTATGAAAAATAAATAGTAAGTTTACTAGCAACGTTCATTCATTCTTGGTGTCAAGAGTTCATGGGTGGATGATGAGCTTGATGGTCGTCTCGTGCTCATTGCACCACGCGACGCACGATTCGAGAAACATGCCTGCGAGATCGGCATAATCATCGCCATCGGGAAATGCGGCATGCAATTTACTCAAGACGTCCTGGATCTCGGTTGCATCGAACAACCTGCTCTCGCCATCGTCCACGTCTTGCCAGCCATCGAGCCCGAATTCATCGAGCATGCTAAACCCGTTGTTTACCATGGATTCGATCGTGTCGAAATACAGCGTGACCCCGGTGGGATCCTGGCCAATCTCATCCCGAGCTTCAAGTGATTTTGGCATACATATTCACGTGTAGATTCTCTTCGGTAAACCATTTAAACACTCTGATGGTATTCCATTTAACATGAGGTACTAACCATGACACGGAACGGTTCACAAGCATCGCGAGGGCGACCATGACCTCAGCAAGGGACGTGGTGTCGATGGCAATTCTCGGCGGCGTGTTTTCCGTAGCTGCCATCTCGCTAGCATTGGATTTCCTAGCGCCAAACATGATGGCGACAACGATCGTGGCTTTCAGCTTCGTCGTGGGAGCCGGCGGCATTTCCATCTTGCTGGGCATCCGCCACTCCTACAAGAACCTCGGATGTTTCGAGCCGGGCAACATTGGCAAGGGAAAGGTGGTCGTGACCGAGACCGGGATACCGTGCACGGACGGGATCGTCCTTCCCGCGTATGTGTACAGGACGCCAGATGTGGTGATTGATGGGGATGCCGCTGGAAAAAAATCAGGCTTTTTATTCATCCATGGTTTTTCCGGAACGCCTGAGGATGGCGAGTGCTACACGAAAGCGCTCGCCGTGGCCGGTTTCGTTTGCATGACGTACGCGCAGCGAGGTCAAGGCCGGCGGAAAAAAGCCCCGGGACGCCGTACCGAGTGGTGGAGAATTTGGCAAGATTTTGCCGCGGTGCTGGACGCTTTTCTCTCCTTGCCTGATGTCGATGCGAACCACGTCTTTGTTATGGGGCATTCGCTCGGTGCCAACCTGGCCATGACGAAAGCCTATGATGACCCGCGGGTTAAGGCGGTGATCGCTCTCTCGGGCATGCCGATCCAGGAAATGCTTCCTTCCTCGGCCGGGCGTCCACGGCCGAGATTTGCCTCCATGTTCAAGCGATTTTTCGAGGGTAGCGGGCTCACGCTGGATCAAGGCTTGGCCAGTATTGCGCCGATGGCAAATGTACCCGAACACGATTCAAGAGCGAAGGATCGCGTGTTTCTCATCCATTGCCGCGATGACTTCTTTCCCATGGTGATGTTCATGAAAGTAAAAGAATGGTTCGACGTGCCCGACGAGCATTGCTTGATGCTCGACCACGGCGGGCACAAGGCCGAGGGCCAGAGCGCGATCATCGTTGCCCAGCTGATCTCGTGGCTGGCTGCATTGAAATAGCATCACGTCGTGATCCAACTCGTGTTCGATCGTGTAACCATCTTCGAGTTCGATCCCGACCACCCGCACTGCCATTGCCCTGTCATCCAGGAATTACCCAACGGGGAATTGATGTGCGTCTATTATGCAGGTAAGAACGAGGCGCATCCTTCGGTCGGCCTCATGGCGACGTGGAAGGACATCGGGGGCGGCTCGTGGTCGAAACCTGTTCGAATACACAAGACGCTTGGTCGTCCCGATGGCAACGCCGTGCTATGCTGGTACAATGACGAGCTTTTCATGTTTTACGACGTGATCTTCGGCTTGACGTTCCCCTGGTTCAACACGAGACTATTTCTCAAGACATCACCCGATTTCGGTCGCACGTGGTCGGAACCGAGGCTCATCGTGGAAAAGAAGGGGTTTGTCGTGCGAAACAAGCCACTCGTCGTTGACGGCCGCATGATGGTGCCCGGAGGAAACGGGCACTTCACTAGCGTCTGGTGCAACATGCTGATCACGGATGATGGGGAGCAGTTTCACATGTCGGGCAAGATCGTGCTCCCAAGGGGACGTTGCGAGCAACCCACGATAGCCAGGTTGTCGGATGGAGATATTCTCGGGTATCTGCGAACCAACCAGGATCACGTTTACAAGACCACGAGCCACGATCTCGGTGAAACCTGGTCGATCGGCGAGCCAATGCCATTGTACAATCCAGAATCGGCTCTGGATTTCGTGCGAATGCCAGGGAGCGAATTGATTTTGGTCTGGAACAATAACCCTAGACTTGGGAACATGGCACAAAATCGCCGCTGCTTGAACGTTGGATATTCGCCAGACGAGGGTCGCACGTGGCCGATCATCAAGGAGATCGAGCGCGACGACGCGAGCGGACACTTTGCCTACCCAGCCATCATTCTCGGTTCGGACGGCCTTTTGCATCTCGTGTATAACAACCGGCGGCGTAACATGATAGCATGCCAGTTTGATATTGACTGGTTAACGCAGCCGTGAGGTAAACCTACGAGCCTTTCGTTTCGCGTGCTACATGCTTAAAAGTGAATGCTGCCAATGTCTATCTTGCACGGGGATTTCAAAAAAAAGTCTTTCGAATGGCTCGATTCAATCCATGATCAAAAAACCCTCCGATGATAAAGCGTATTCCACTGAATCCTATCAAGAATACCTGGAAGCCATCCTTCGCATCCTCAATTCGAAGAAAGAAGAGAATCAAGGGGATTTCATAAGCAATATCGAAATAGCCCAGGCAATGAAGATCAAACCGCCGTCGGTGACAGAATTCCTGGCGAAATTGCAGAAAGAAGGCTTGATCGAGTGGGAGAAACGTAAAGGCGTCAAGCTCACGCAGAAAGGTTATGAACTTGCCAGCCGGGTTCTAAACATGCATCGCCTCCTGGAAAAGTTCTTCAGCGTCGTACTAGAACTCGATGACACTGGCCTCAAGCACCGTGTCGCGTGCGATCTCGAGCATGACTTGATCGAAGAGCCAAAACTCGTGAAGGCCTTGGAACGAAGCATCGAAAAGATCGAAGGCGTCCAAGGCGCGCAAGAGTAAGAAATTTATTTTTTCCCGCGTTTTACGACCTTGCGTGACATCCGTCATGCGCACGTGTCAAGGATTGCCCGGCAAAGCCGGGTGCATGAATTGACCTCCAATTTGGGTCCTGTGGCTTAGCTCGGTTAAAGCGCCGGTCTTATATGTCCACGCTTTACATAAACGTGTCCTAAGTGAACCGGATATCGGGGGATCGAAAGCTTGTACCATTCGTGCAAGCCGAGAAGCCCCCCAGGACCATTTTTTTTCCCCATTAAAATCGCGGGAATAAAACCTTGGGAACAGAGGTTTCCAAGGTTGCTTTCTTAAAAACACTATTTTACTGGTACATCCTCGAATGGGATAGACGCCAAGTGTTCTGACATGTGGACGAAATTCGCTGCTTCAATCGCCGAGTTCACCGCCGCTTCCATGCCGATGGTACCTTTCGTTGTCCAATCTCCGGCTAAATACACGTGATTTCCAAGATCTCGTTCATCCGTGTCGTCTCCTTTTTTATCCTTGAGCATGGTCATGTTTGGTTTCTTCATGACCTCACCACGGTTCCATGAAACGTAAAGATGATGGCTCACGCCGACTCTTTTGGCGAATTCAACATCAAGCGCTGCGCACTCGGGCCAGAGACGATCCAGGTCTTTTTTAACGAGAGGAATTAATTTTTCGTCAGGAATGGCTATTCCACCGGGAAGGAGATCCGCATGACCTATTTCAACGCGAAGCACGGTTTTTTTTCCAGAAAATTCAGGCCAAAACCGGGAGAGGTCCGTGATCACGCTAAAAATCCAATCCCTTCGTGATAGGCCATATTCCCTGGCGTCTCGCGAAGCCGTGATTTCCCCCGATAAGCCGAGGGTCATGGTGATGATTGGCGTGACCCTGTGGAGCGTTGTCCAGGGCGCTTTTATCCAAGTAGCAAGAATAGCCGCGTCTTGCGGTTGCACTGCAAGGATCGTGTAATGCGCCAGCATCGATTCCGCCAGGTCATCATTTCTAAAATCGATCTTGCATTCATGGCCCTCGGGATCATCATCAATCCGGGTGATCTGGGTAACCTTGTGCTTGAGACGAACAGTGCCTCCTCGTTCTTCAACGGCGTGGCTTAAAGGTTCGGAGAATAATTCCGAAAGGTTCATGTCCGGTATCTGATAGGACAATCCTTGTCGAGACCCGACGAGCACCTTGTGCATGCCCGCAAAAATGGCGCCTGATTGCTCGTCGACGAATAAATTCGTTAGACCATGCGTTGCCGCATTCCATGTCTCGACGCCCCGGAGGGTGTATCCGAAATCGATGCCCGCATCACGCGCGGTTTTTTGATCTGCCTCTGGCCATCGTGAATATGGCGCCTTGATAAACCGGTAGGCCGCAACCATGCCTCGTAACCGGTCCTTGGTACTAAACCACGGGATGCGAAATAACAATGGTAAAAGGCTAAAGAGCCCTGGCAATCGCTTCGATTGCTGAAGCACGGCTTGTTGTCCCTTTTCATTGACGATAGTCCAGCCTGGAACCTGCACTAGATGGTTTGGCAATCCAGCCTTAGCGAGTAAATCCAAGGAATTTTTATAATATCCAAAGAACACGTGGCTGCCGTGTTCCACGGTCGTACCTTTGACGCGAAAAGCCCGCACTTGCCCGCCGGGAGATGCATCGGTTTCGAGAACGGTAACGTTAAAAGTAGGGGCCAAGAAATAGGCCGTGGTTAGTCCAGATAATCCGCCGCCGATGATGACGACATCTTTATCGATTCGTTGCTTGTTTTCCAGGGCTTCATCTGTTATCATGCAAACCAGACTCAAGCTCCCGCCAAAATGATAAAAAAGGTTTTGCCATTCAATCAAAAGTATTTTGGCGTTGCCACCGAAAAAAACATGACAATGTCTACGATCGCAGTTATCTTGCATCGAATCACGCACCGGCAAGATAGAATTAAAATACGAGCGACGCATCAAGCATCGCTTTTACCCTGCAACTTGAGCGCAGGCGCTTCGCCCTTTTCCGGCTATAACAACCAAGACGCGCCATGTTGATAGGTCTTGTTTCCGAACAAGCCGTTAGCGACCCAGGTTCCGAAGAATTACCAGTACGGATATGAAAGCGCCAGTGTTACTGCGATCTGCCCCACACCTCGTGGCATCACGAGAGCATCACAAGGCTATAGCTTGATGATCACCAGCCCTTCAAATGGGCTTAGGATAATTAAATTGCCATGGATGGGCTCGTAATCAGCCTTGGTCGACACGAGGACTTGTGCCTCGTCTAGGCTATTGATGACCTTTGCGGGCTTGTCGCTTACATTCAGCATGACGATGGCTTCTTGCAAACCTTCCTCGACAGGCGCGCGGCGGGCGTACATGAGCAGTGTTTCAGGCGCGTTTCCAGTGTCCAGTATCTCCAAGGAACCCGAATTCAATGCAGGCGTTACCTGGCGAGCTTTGAGGAACCGCTTGAAACACGAGAACAATGAATTTGGATCGTTGATCTCGCCGTCAACGTTTCGCTTGTCGTAAGATTTCGTTACCGGTAACCATGGTTTCACGCCTGGTGGGCAAAAGCCGGCATTTTCGCTTGAATTCCACTGCATCGGCGTGCGGCACTCGTCCCTGTTAATCGATTCCTTGGCGACGGATTTCGCGATGTTGTTGATAAATTGAACGAAACCGGGCGTTAGCATCTTGTTGAATTTCATGGCCATGATGTCGAGGGTATCTTTCATGTGCAACTTGTGCTGTTCCATGCCGATTTCCTCGCCATAATAGAGGAACGGCACCCCGCGAGCGGTGAGATGCAAGGCAATGTCAAGTTTCGCTTTTTGAAAATCTCCGTCGAATTTCGAGATGCGTCGCATGCGATCGTGGTTGCTGGACACCCACGTGGGCAAGAATGGGTCGGTGAACACGTGTTCTATGCCGGATATCAATTTCTTGATTTTCTTGGCCTTGAGCGGCACGGTCAAGGTTTGGAACACGAACACGAGGTTTAATCCATCATTGTTATCGCCAAGATATTTTTTTAAGACGGGTAACGGGCCAGCGACTTCCCCGACCATGAAACGAGGCGGGTCGAATTCATCGATGACGGTACGCAGTTCTTTCATGAACGCAAGCGTATCGGGATGGTCCTGCGTGTATAGCGGTTTTTGGTAGAGTTGACCAGTATCTTTATCGGATGGTATCAAGCGCCACGATCTCGGGTTGTCGCGGAACTCCGCATCCTCATAAATCGAGCTGATCATGTCCAGGCGGAACCCGTCGACGCCTTTCTTGAGCCAGAATCGGATGGTATCGAGCATCTCGGCCTTGACCTCCGGGTTGCGATAGTTCAAGTCAGGTTGGACGGCGAGGAATTGCGACCAAAACCATTGGCCGGTACTCGCATCGTAATGCCATCCATTTCCCGACGTCACGGCATTCCAGTTCGTCGGTGGTTTCTTGCCATTCGGCTTCTTGCCATCCCGCCAGATGTACCAGTCGCGCTTCGGGTTGTCCTTGCTCGATTTCGATTCCAGAAACCACGGATGCTCGTCAGACGTGTGGTTGAGCACCATGTCAAGGACGATTTTCAAGTCCCGATCGTGCATTTCCTCGATGAGTTTTTCGCACGTTTCCATGGTACCGTATTCGGGGGCGATGTCGCGATAATTGCTGATGTCGTAACCAAAATCTTTCTGCGGACTCTTGAAAATGGGTGAAAACCAAACAGTTTCCACGCCAAGATCCTTGATGTAATCCAGCTTGGATATGATGCCGTCCAGGTCCCCGATGCCATCGCCATTCGAATCGCAAAACGAGCGTGGATACACCTGGTAAACGGCAGTCTTCTTCCACCAGGGGCTTTCAGCCGTGTCGTCACGTTCCATGTACATCAACGAGATTCTAACTCTTTCTAGGGTAATAAAATGCGCATGCTCCGTTGCATTCATGCATTCGAGATCAGAATCTATTAATGATGTCCACGCGAGATCAATCCAGGATATTCTATCGTCGATTTTTTCTTTCACGTGGCATAACTCCCTCCATTCTGGGCCTGAACCATGGTACAAATTCCGATCTCAAAAAGCGAGCCCGGTATCATTCATTCCGTGAAGATTCGTACACCCCGCAAGATATCTGATCGCCAAGCAAAAGTTCCTCAAAACTTCTTGAAAAATGTTAATCTATTATCGCCATTAATCAAGACACTTGGCCCTATCACCTCGTCAACCATAAAATTCGTACTCACGGGGGAGTTCATCCACGGAACACCGTTTTGCACTCCAGAAATAATGCTCACCATGCGGGATGGCGTCAAGGTCGCAATAGACTTGTATTTTCCACGAATTGTATACAGGAACCGCTTGAAATGCCCGACGATCCTCATCCGGACGCCCTATTCCAAGAGCCAGATCCCGGTTATCGCACATCACTTCGTGCAAAACGGTTTTGTCGTCGTGTTCCAGGATGTTCGAGGCACGAGCCATAGTAATAAAACCGGTATAAACACGATCTTCGTCCTGGAACGAGAAGATGCCCAGGATGTAATCGAATGGATCAAGAAACAATTCTGGTGGAACGGCAAGCTAGGCACATGGGGTGCATCGTACCTTGGCCTCACGCAGTGGGCGGTGTACGACAGCGAGGATATATCAGCCTTCTACGTGCAAGTGGCTTCCCCCCGCAATCTCTGGGCGCAACATAATGGCCTCGGCATCAACGAGCTTGCCGTGGCGTTCAGCCGCATCGTGTGCGATGGCGCCTTTTTTTACGGCCCGATGCTCCAAGGAAAGCAAGAACGGTTTCACTACTGGCAATATGGCCAGCATTACATCCACGATCCGTCCAAGGGCATGTTCAACCAGCCACCTGGCATCGAGAAAATCAAATTGCATGATTTGGCGGCGCTGGAAAAATCGGAAATGATCGAGAGCTTCAATGATCTGTTCGGCATCGACCTTCACGAGGACAATCCCGACAAGAAGGTGATTCAACGACTCGCAATGGACCTTGTTTTTAGCAATAAGATTAGCCGGTATGCTGAATTCTTGCCAGGGTACCTCGATCTTGATTATAGCAAGATCAAGCGACCGTTCCTCATCGTTTCCGGGTGGTATGACATGTTTTCTCGAAAATCCTTGGAGGATTTTACCAGCATCATGGCGCAGGCAGGTCCCGATGCCAGAAAATTCACCAAGATGATAATTGGTCCTTGGGGTCATGGCGCGGTACGGCATCCTGACGTGAAAAATATCATGCACGGCGGAATACTTGATTTCTTGAGAAATGTCGTGATCGTCGATTGGTACAACTACTGGCTCAAGGATGACAGCGTGACCAGGCGACGCATCGAGAAGGAGCTGATTAATACTCCACCGCTGCGGATCTTCACGCTCGGGGAAAACAAGTGGCGCTGGGAGAACGAGTGGCCGCTTGCTCGCACCGAATACAAGAACTTGTATCTGCACTCGTCAGGTGCAGCAAATTCATACAAGGGCGATGGACGCGCGACTTTCGATGAACCCGGTGATGAGCAGCAAGATAGTTACCTACACGACCCCGCAAACCCCGTGCTTTCGGAAGGTGGAAATAATCTCTACATCATGAAAGGTGCTTTTAACCAACATGCGAGGGAATCGCGCGACGACGTGCTCGTTTACACGTCCGAGAAATTAACCAGGGGAATCGAGGTCACCGGGAACATCAAGTGCGTGCTCCACGCGGCATCGACCGCAGTCGACACGGATTTCATGGTGCACTTGTGTGACGTGTATCCGGATGGTAAATCCTATAATATCGATGATCTCGGTATCCGGGCGCGGTATCGGAACGGCGTCTTGAGCCAACCGACTTTGATCGAACCGGGTGAGATTTACAGCTATGAATTTGAATTATGGCCAACATCCGTGTATTTCAAACCCGGCCATCGTATCCGCGTCGATGTCTGTTCCAGCGATTTTCCAAAGTACAACGTGCACTCGAATCTCGCCAATGGAAACAAGGGAGAATACACGGTTGCCAAGCAAACGATTTTCCACGACAAGGAACATCCTTCCTGCCTCGCCTTGCCAATCATCCCTCGGCACGATTCATGATTTTCCGAGTTTTTTCAAGGCTTTTTTCAAATCGCCATCGATGGAACTGAACACCAGCCCCGGAAAAAGTCGTTTCATGTTGTAGATGAACTTGGTCTCGCCAGGCAAGATGTAAAACTGCTGCTTCGCCACGCCTTTGATGATTGCTTTCGCGACGTCATCGGCTTGCATAACCTTCCCACGCGCGGACACGATCTTGCACTCCTCGGGCTTGATCTTGTTTTCCTCGCGGAAGCCTGGCGTGTCCGTGTCGGGCGGGCACACGACGCTCACGTGGATACCCTTGTGTTTTAACTCGTGGCGCAATACCTCGCTAATCCCGACGACCGCGAATTTTGCTGGCGCGTACGTGGCATAACCAATAATGCCGAGGAAACCAAGTGCAGAGGAAATATTCACGACATATGCGGATCCACGCTCGATGAAGTGGGGAAGCAGGTACGTTGTCGGTATGATGTAAGAGAAATAGTCTTGTTTCATAGCTTTCTCATATTGCGCAATCGAAAAATCCTGGATATACCCTGGCTCCGCCGCACCAACGCAATTGAACAAGAAATTAGGAACACCGTGGCTCGCGATCATTTCGTTGATCGCGTCCTTGACTTGCGCCTCGTCGCTCATGTCTGCTTGCATGATTTCGATGAAATTACTACCGGATACAAGGGGTGCGATTTCATCCTTGGCTTGGATCAACCGTTCCTCGTTTCGGGCAGCGATGATCACGGAGCCGTCTAGTTGAACGAGCGCTTTGGCGAGTGCCTTGCCCATTCCAGCTGATCCTCCGGTCACGAGTGAAAATTTTCCAGAGAAAGTCTCATCCAAGTTCATTTCATTCACCGATTTGCTTTGCAGTTTATCTTTCTTGATCTTTCCTTGAACGATTAAAAAGGCTACGGACTAGTATACATACAAAGGCGACGATCATCAATCGTGTATCGAACATGGCCAAGACACTGGATGTTATTGCTATTGGCGCAAATAATATGGACGTCATCGCTAGGGTCGACCATTTCCCGGAAATCGATGATCAAGTGCCGATCACGTCGTTGACATATGCACCAGGTGGATCGTCGGCAAACACGGCTGTTGCAGCGGCGATTCTAGGCCTCAAGGTTGGATTTCTCGGCAGGGTCGGCCATGACCACAACGGTGATGTGCTTGAACTCGCGCTCAAGGATGCTGGCGTGGACGTGGGCGGCCTCATCGTGGACATGGAACAGCCTTCCGGTCAGACTTTTATTCCTGTTGACAAGAATGGTGAAAAGTACATTTACTCCTTTCCCGGTGCCCCGCAGTCCTTGACAACAGCGGACGTGAAGGGAAAAGTGACGTTCTTGCGGCAAGCGCTTTTCGTACATCTTGGTAGCTTGCGTGTCATCGAGCCGCTGGTCGAGGCCGCTAGTCTCGCGAGGGAGATCGATTGCATCGTTTCCATGAATCCGGGCCCGATCAATGCGGCGCGTGGTTACAAGGAATTGCAACCGATTCTCGATAACGTGGACGTGCTGTACGTCTCGCGGCGCGAGCTCGACCGCATGTTCGGTTTCGCCGACATGGAACACAATGCACAGACTTGCTTCAACAACACCGACGTGAAATTACTCGTCGTGACGCTCGGGCCTCGTGGCTCGAAATATTACTTGCAAGGAGAATCCTCGGAAATCGAGCCTGCATTTTCCGTTCCCGTCGTCAACACGACCGGGGCTGGTGACGCGTTTAACGCGGGGTTCATGTTCAAGATCATCAAGGCATACAAAGCATGGCTCGGTAAAATCAAGGAAAAGCCATACAAGGAATCATTCCTGGATTTTCTCAATACCATGACCAACACGCCCGAGTTTTTTCTGGATTGCTTGAAACATGGCAACGCGGTCGCGGCCTTCGTAGTGCAAGGTGAAAGTGCTAGGGAGAACATACCCACGGCGGAAATGGTCACCGATTTCATCAAGGAGAATTCGTGAAGTGACTATCCGGTTCATCAACCTTCCTTTCGCGAGTTAGTCCCAGATTTTTCTTGATGTTCTTGAGATACGCGCTGGAAAATAAGTCAGGCAAGGATTTCCGCAATGCATCGATGATGGTGTCGTAAAAACCAGCATCATCGCCATTGCATCTTCCTTCTATTGCAATGTCGTGAAAGAGACCTAGAATCCTTGCCATGGTCTCGTTCCCGATCGATCGATAATGTGGTTCGATGAGCGGGGGTGTCCAATCTTCCATGACACGCTCCCGAATGAGAGGTTCGAATTCCTTGTTGAGCTCGTAGCCAATCCCTTTTCGCTTGAAAAGCCTGGCGATCTTGAGTGTCGTGCCCGATCCTAAAAACGGGTCGAGCACGGTCTCGCCCTCAGCCGTGTGCATGCGCATGAGCCGGTAGGGAATGTCCTCGGGAAATGGAGCCCCGTGACCGAAGATATTTTCGCCTTTCGCGTTGATCTTGATGACCGGGGCAATGTCGTCCCAGACACATCGCACCGCCCAATGCCGCCACTCGTCTTTCGTAAGCAGGCTAGATTCGAGCACGGGTTTCGCGACTTTTCTTGTCGCGCCACGTTTCACGAAGGTGTAGATTTGCTCGAACGAAGTGTTGGTCGCGATGTTCGTGGGTTTCGGGTAGGAGCCCCAAGACACGTTGTTCACGTACGGGGCTTTATTCCAAAAAATCATGCCGCTCAAGAAGCAATCGTGCTCACGGAAAAATGTTTCGATATCATGCATGATGTCGCAAATCACGCGAAAATCATACCCTGAAGATTCTCCGGGAATGGGTAGCGGCTGCACGTTGATGGTAAATTTGCCGTTCGGCTGGAGCACGCGCAAGCATTCTGTCCACACGGCGTTGAGGGAATCGATGTACTCCCGATACGATTGCCCGAACCCGATCTGTTCCCCGCCATAATCACGAACGTTCCAATATGGCGGTGAAGTCACGACCAACGTGACGCTTTCGTCGGGAACCTGATCCATGTCCTTTGCATCTTGAAAATAAACCTTTTGCCCGGCGACGTCCATGAGAAGAATTCATTCAACATGGCACAAAAAGGTTGCTCACGGTATTTTTCGCAAGGCTTGGTGCTGGTGCACGTAGGCCACGGCAAGGATCACTGCAATCGCCAACGCGAATAACATGGAAAGCAAGTATGGATATGAAGGATCCGCCTGGCCGATAAACGCCGAAATCAAGGTGGATGCGAGTGTGCCAATGCCAATGGCGCCCTCGTACAATCCAGCCTTCAAGCCTTTTCCCGTCCGTGTGATTTCCATGAGTAGAATGAAGCCAATCGCGTATTGGTACCCGCTGCTGAGCCCGTAAATGGCGAATGCAGGTAAAAGAAATTCAGCAGTTCTTGCCACGAAAATGATGAAACCACTTGCAGCCATCACTGCCGGAGAGAGAATGATGTATTTCTCGAAGTTATTCTGATTCATGTGACCAGAATGCCAGAACGTGATGGTACGGCCAACACCAAGCGTGAATATCAGGATGCCAACCACGAGCGCCGGATTAGCATTGTCAAGTATGATGCCGCCGCTGACATGCTTCTCGCCGAACGCGGGATAAATGACATAGAGAATTTGATTGCAGAACGCAAACACGAGGGGCAAAAGCAAGATCGAGATCTGGTAAAAACGGAATCGTGCTTTCGGCATGTTGGTGAAGAAAAAATCGACTTGTTCCTCTTGTTTCGCCGATCCCTTGAAATAATTGGTGTAATTCTTGATTGTCTTGGACCCAGGAATGAAAACGAGAGCGATGGCTGCGAACAACGATGCATGGGCGATGAGGTACCCGAATGCAACGAGAAAATTCAAGAACGTGGCAAAGATACCCCCGATGAGTGGCCCGAGCGTGAGTCCCAATGACCATGCCACCATGAAGATGCCGAGAGTCCGGCCATGAATTTTTTGGCCGAACGGCTCGCTCAGTTCGGACATCAAGGCTTCGAGCACCGGAAATACGAATCCGAAACACAGGCCAACACCCATGAGCGCGATGAGCAAGTGTAGAGGTTGCGTGGCAAAAACCAAGACGAAGACGTTCACGAAGATGAAGCCGGCTATCGCTATGAGCAATGAATTTCGGCGCCCAACGCGATCGGACAATTTCCCGAGGAGTACTGCTGAGAAGGGGTAGACGAATCCATATCCCGTGGCAACGAGACCTATCCAGAACTCTCGCTCCGGGTCCACGATTCCTAGTTGGTCCAGCATTGCTGAAATATACAATGACAAGGCGAAACTGAACAAGCCCGTGCAACCGTCCCCAAGAAACGAGAGCATGTACGTCGCGTGGATGGCACGGTTCATTTTTGCATGCATCACCAGTGCTTCACTCTTGCCATCTCCGAGTTGAGATGCACCACGTGCCGCCTCTGCCATGTGTTAGAGAAAAATGCAAGACAATTAAAGATGCGAGGAAATTTTTTCGCCAAATCCTTGCGAGGTTTGCATGATCGTGGCGAAAAGAAAACCAAAGCTGGTATTCGACCAGTATTGATATGTGGTCTAGTTAAAAATGCGTCTCGATGATGCCGGCACTGTCGAGCCTATCGATCACCAGTTCTTTCATTTCCTGGAAATCCTTCACGGCGTCCAATTTTTCCTTGGAGATTAAAATGGTCATTGCACTCTCCGTGACAAGATACGCAACAGGAAAGCCATCATTGCGATGATACTGTTCCAAGAATCGATCCCGGTGCATATACTGGAAATCAACTCTAAGAGTCCTTGTGAAATCATTCCAAGCTCGTCGCCGATCTTTCCCCTTGAAGAGAACCGAGCACAAGCTGCATCCGTCGTTTTCCTTCTTGACACCTTTGCGGGCACCAACCTTGAAGGCATTAAGTAACCCCTCGTCATCGTTGTGCACGAAAATGACTTTCGTTGTCCCGGCGGGCATGGCATTTTTCACCAGCTTGACGTATCGATCCAACTGATGTTAAAAGTTCTGGCTTCCGTTGAAAAGCCTATAATTTTACTAACGAATGTCATTGCTTAGCAGAACGAAATTTTCACGCGGTTTCGATTGATAGACCGAAAAACTGAAAATGTTCTGGATTCCGTGTTATCAATTTCTCTGCTTGGCCAAGCTCGCCCGTGGCGCCGATGATGGCATCTGGAGTATCCAATATAACTCCACGAGACTTGGCTGTCCCCTTGATATATCCTGCTCGTTCCAGAACGGGAATGGATATCGGTAAGATGGTTAAATCTGCAAGAATTTCATCGATCTTTTTCTTTTGTCTTAAATACACGGACTCGCCCATCTTATCAGAAGTATAGCCAAGTCCAACATGCAATTCCTCGACCGTGATGGCGGAAATGCAGAAATTATTTGGTTCGAAACGCTCGAGCAATTCCTGCAGCGTTTTTTTCCCACGATGGATGTCGATTACCGTGCAAGTATCGAGGAGAATCATGGTTGATCGACCAAGAGATCATCTTGTTTTTGCGCCTGGAGCTTGATATCATCTTCTTTTGCTTCCAAGATTGCATTTTCAAATTCATCCAAGCATCCTTCCGGTAAATCGCGTCCATTGCCAAAATGAAGTAAAACATTCTTTTTTCGTTCATTTAATAATCGTTCGATGAGCTCGGAAAAGCTTTCGTCAGAATTTTTTATTTGTTGAAGCCGATCGTAAATATCTTCACGTAATGAAATGAGTTTTGATGTCATTCCTATCATGATAGTAAATATTAATATATATATGTATACTTCTATCCGGTTTATTTCCTTTGAGTCATCTATCCCGCTTTCCTTCTATGAACTCGGCAACCCATTGCTTGGCAATAACGTCAGATGGAGGTTGTATAGGGGGATGCTTGAAACTGAACGAGCAAATCGAATCTAATCTGCCAGCAATGTTTCTATTCAATGCCAATTTCATCACCCGGATGATGTCCATGACCACGCCAGCCGAATTCGGCGCATCCTCGACCCGCATCTTCACGTCCACTTCCAGCGGCACGCCACCGAACGTGATGCCGTTCATGCGGATGTAGCAGATTTTCTTGCCCCGCAAGAACGGCACGAAATCCGACGGGCCGATGCGGCATTTTGTCTCGTAGGGAAGGACACTCGTCACGGCGGCGGTCTTCGACTTCCGTTTCGTCACGAGGCGGCTTTCCATCTTCATGTTTTCGAAATCAGTGTCCCCGCCAATGTTAAGTTGATACGTGTCTTTCACGATGACACCGCGGTCCAGGAAAAGCTTGGCGAGCATGCGGTGCATGATCGTCGCGCCAACTTGGGACTTGATATCATCGCCAGCACAGGGCAAGCCACGTGTTTCGAATTCCGCGACCCAATCTATGTCGCCTTCGACGTGCTCGCTCACGATGAACTCGGGAATGCAATTGATGAATCCGCAGTTTGCATCAAGAGCTGCTTGGGCATAATAGCGCGCGGCTTGGTACGATCCGACGGGCATGTAATTCACGAGAATCTGCGCGTGCGCATCCTTGAGCACTTGCGCCACGTCGACCGGCTGGACCTCGTTCTCGTCGTACACGTGAAAACGATCTCGCATGTGCGGCGCTGCCCCATCGAGGATGGGACCCGGTTGAACGATCGTGCCCGTAGGTGGATAGCTTTCGGGGGCCACAAAGGAAGGCGTGGTGATGGGATCGACGTAGATGGCCTCTGCCACGTCCTTCCCGATCTTCAGCGCGTTGATCTCGAACGCGGCGACGACCTTGATGTGCTTGGGCAGGTACCCGCCGACGCTCGGGTTCATAAGCCCGTTGATGTACATGTCATCTTCCTTGATATTGCTGTAATATTGGATGCCTTGCACAAGGGCCGAAGCACAATTGCCGAGACCGGCGATGGCAATGCGGATCTCTTTCTCCTCGCCATGATCCGCACCGGCGGCTTCGAGCGGGCCCAGCGTGCTCTCGGAAAAGTCTGCGATGGTTCCTTTGACCGTTTTCTTTACCATAATGATTTTCCCCTCGTTCATTTCAACCCCAGGATGAAGTTAGCCAGCGCCCTGTCCGCTTCCGCTGGACTCTTAGTCGATTTCGGCGGGTGCTTGAACCCGTACGCGGATATCTCGTCAACCGGGCCTGATGCACCTTGATTCAAGGCAACCTTAGTCGCCCGGATGACATCGGCCAGCACCGAACCACCATTCGGGCCATCTTCCGTCTGGATCTTCACGTCCATTATGATTTCGGAACCGAGAAATCCCTTACCAACGATCCACAACATCGAGTTCCTGCCGTTACCAAGGTGTTCCACGTAGTCCGACGTGCCTGCGATGATCGGCGCATCCACGTGCAAAGCCTCGGCAACGGACATGCTCTTGATGGCGCGTTTCACGTCCCGCGAGCGAAAGATCGTGTTCAAGCTTTCAGATCCACCGCCAACGTCCAGAGCGTAACTTTCCTTGATATCCACCCCGCGGTCAAGCATCTGCTGGAGGATCAGCTTGTGCACGATGGTAGCACCACACTGGTCCTGCAAGTCATCGCCGATTAAGGGCAATCCGGCTTCTTGGTATTTTTTCGCGAAGTTTTTATTATTCACGATGTTCGTGGGAGTGGCATTGATGAATGCACAACCTGCAAGCAACGCTTGTTCTGCATAATGTTCCACGGCTTCGTTAGCACCTGATGGAAGCAAGCATAACACGATCTCGGCATCACTCTCGCGCAATTCCGTCTCGACATCCACGGGCACCTCGCTTGATGGGTTTATGACATCACGGGTTTCCTCGATAACGCCATCCAGCATGGGGCCCATAAGCACGGGCATCGTGTAGTCCAACAAATCCACCATGATCGGAAACTCATTAGCAGCTAGCGCCTCGCCTGCAGGCTTTCCGACCTTAGCTGATGCGATGTCGAAGGCAGCGACTAGTTGTATATCGCCAATATGAAATCCTGCAAGTGTCGGTCGTAATAGCCCAGATGCACTCTTGAGATCCTTATAATATTCAATACCTTGAATCAGCGCCGAGGCAGCATTTCCCATGCCAACGATGGCAAGGCGAATCTTGTCAGGCATGTAATCGCTCTTCCGAATGTTTCTTTTCTTAATTCGAGCAACCGTCATTCGGCTGATGTCAAAGTATTCCATCGTTTCCTCGTAAGTGTGGTTATCGAGATAGCGGAGGACCTCTTCATCAGAAATTTTCTTCGTCATAATATGATCTTGGAAAAAAGTCGGGTGATTTAAGGATGTTACTCCCGAAAAAACGGGTTACTTCGAGTGACTTTTTCCTATTCAATGCTTGATCTGAGTCTTTCTTAAATCTGGAACCTTGGAGTCGATGTGACTATTGATATTTTGTAAGACTCAGCCCGATCCCAGTTTTATAAATTTCCTGGATAGGTTCTCAAGTTTAAGGATAAAGATAAAATAAAGAGTTTAAATCAAAATCAAGTTGCTTGATGGCTGCAAATGGCTCTCCGATGCTTAACCATCAAGATCACGACGGCAGGCGCGATGCTCGCCATGATACAGGAAACCAAGTATCCAGGAATGCCTGGAGGGCTAGGAATGCTAGGAGAAATGGCCACCGTGACGGCCTCGCAATTGGAAATCGGAGAACTCCCTATCGAATTCGTCGCGATCACGACGTAATAGTACATGCCATTTTCTAGGCCATTATCGGCGTACGTTGTGGCCGTTAAACCTGTGGTAATCGGCGTCAGGAATGCAACGCTGGTGATCGTGGATGTTGCACGGTACACGGAGTAATTTGTGGCACTACTTATGATCGACCAGGATAGAGCGATGTTGCCGGTGGTCGACGGGCTGGAGATGCTGGCGAGTACGGGAGCAACTGGGGGTTGGATATATTTCAAGATAAGCGCATCTTCGCCTTTAGCTCCGAAACTATTCGTGTATCCCCCGACGATGATGGTCCCGCTCGGATCGACCCCGACGCCGTATCCGCTGTCCGCGCCAGTTCCACCCCACGTGCAATTCCATAGCTGCGTGCCAGCGGGGTCATATTTGGCCAGGAAGACATCAAAATTGTGTAACGGGATGTGATTCATATCTCCCGTAATGTACGCATTTCCACTCCCGTCAACCGCGACGCCAATGCCGTTTTCAGCACTTCCACTGTACCCCCACGTGCGATTCCAAAGCTGTGTACCTGCTGAATTGTAACTGACCAGGAAGGCGTCATCACTGCCAGCCCCGAAACTCATAGTGTAACCCGTGATCCAGGCATTTTCGGACGCGTTAACCGCAATGCTATAACCATAATCATAATTTGCGCCACCCCACGTGTGGTTCCAGAGCAGCGATCCTGTCGAGGTGAACTTGGCGATGAATGCATCACCATGTGTTGGATCGCCGAAACTTTTAGTTGCTCCCGTGATGTAGACATTATCACTCGCATCGACGCCGATGCCTTGTCCATTGTCATCATTCGTCCCTCCCCACGTGTGGTTCCAATCCAGCATGCCCGTCGAACTATATTTAGCAACGAGCGCGTCGTAACCGCCAGCTGTTTTAACATTCGTGGTCGCCGCCATGTAAACATTACCGTTCCCGTCGACCGTGATGCCATATCCGACAGTGATGCCCGTGTGCCCCCACGTCTCGTTCCACATTTGCGTGCCCGTTGAATCGAACTTGAACACGAACGCGGATTCGATTGAGCCAGTGGCATTAAGACCCGTGACGTAAATGTTCCCTTTATCGTCAACCGTGATGCCCCAAACCTCGAAAGTCTTGCCGGAAATGCCCCACGTGCGATTCAGGGTTTGCTTGCCCGATGAATCATACCTGGCAAAAAACGCATTCTCGCTGCTAGGTCCAAAACTTTCTGTTGCTCCTGCGATGTAACCGTTGCCGGCATTATCATTCGTGGCGGCTTGTGCAAAGTCGTCGCTCGAGCCGCCCCACGTGTGGTTCCACGCTTGCTTAAAGGACGTTGAACTATATAGCAAGACTCGCTCACCAGCGAATTCATGGACTACCATGTTCGTCTTTATAACACTCGGAACAATGACCACGATCCCCGCTAGCAAGGCTATCGCGATCCATCCCGCGATCGTGTTGATTGTTCGTAGTTTACCGTGATTCGTCATGATTTCGAACCATTGTTTAGCCGTGAATGGAACCCATGTTCAGTTGCTATTTTCATCTTTTTTTGGATCCGCCATGCCTTCCATCACATTGTCCTCACCTATTTCTTTCCATTCTCGGTCGACGTTAGCCGAA